>FLOH01000143.1_pt1 | contig 201595 bp, 188 predicted proteins | sample 756751 | NCBI WGS metagenome assembly FLOH01 (sample SAMEA4026879, study PRJEB14308) | marine metagenome | biome: coastal water; material: water | depth 74 m | reverse complement strand
GGCACCCGTCTGTCTTGTCTGCGATTTCTGTCTCATCTTCGTTCCCTTCGGTCACTACGATGAGCCAGAAATCCTCTCTTATGCAATACCGCTAATTTGTTCCATAGGCGCTGACGTTAGACACACTAAATATGGTTAACCAATACTAAATAGCTCAGCCATCATGGCGTGTTTGATCAGTCCCACGCGGCCATGAACAACCCGACGGCCAGCCCCAGAAAGGGCAGGGGGATCAGCGCCACCGGCCAGACGCGCCCGTAGTCGCCTTCGGCGAAGCGGCGCCAGCCGCGGATCAGGGTGTGGCCGCAGATCATCGGCCAGGCAATCATACTGGCCAGCGAAGCCCCCATCAGGAACGTGGCGGCATCGCCGGCGTCGCCATAGGCACCGAGGGAAAATGAAAAGATGATCGTTGCGGCGATGCCGGTAAAGAACCACAGGAAGCTTAGGCCGACCAGGAGTGCCAGCATGGGCATCTTGGAATTCATGGGGAGGGTTTCTTTTCGTCGTTGTGGGCGGTGATGATGACGGCGACGCCGATGATAACCACGGCGCTGCCGATGAATTCCCAAAATCCCGGTCGTTCCCCCAACACCAGCATGGAACCCGCCACCGACGTTACCGGCAGCAGCAGCAGAAAGGGCATCACCTGGTTGATTTTGTATTTTCCGATCAGATGGTACCAGATGGTATAGCCGAGTCCGGTCATGATCAGGCCCAGATAGACGACGGCGCCCCATCCGATCCATCCTGCCCCAACCATGGCCGGGACCTGACCGTCCTCAAACAGCCACGATGACAGAAACAGTTGCGGCGTCGCAAATACGGCAACCCAGGCGATCAGGGTAAAGCCGGGAACCTTGCCGTCCAGTTTCTTGACCATGATTTGTCCGGCGGCCCAGGTCATGGCCCCGCTGGCAACCATCAGCACCGGGACAAGGCTGCCCTGCAGGCGCGGCTGACCGGCGATGAAAACGACACCGAGGAATGCCATTGCCATGCCAAGGGTGCGCCTGAGCCCGAGTTTTTCTTTCAGCACGATGGCGGCGAACAGGGCCAGGGAAGGCGCTTCCAGCTGGATGACGATGACCGCGGTAGAGGCATCGAGTCCGTGCAGTCCGGTGAAGGTCAGGCTGTATTGAATGGTGGCGCTGACCAGGGATATCCAGAAGATGGGTTTCATCAACCCCCACGGCGGACGCACGAACCATACCATGACCGCAGCCGTCAGCGCGAAGCGAAACGCCATCAGCAGAATCGGTGGGAAATCCACGTAAACATAGGCCGCCTTGGCGACGGTCAGGCCGAAGCCCCAGATCATCGGCACCATGATCGCGAGCAGGAAGTCAAAAGGCGTCATGGGTTTATCCTATGGGCGGTTCCTGATGTTTCCCATACGGCGGCGATGCTGTCGCAGTTTTATGAAGATGTCTATATGTATAGCATCCGAACCCCGGCCCGAATGCCATTCAGATAATAATGTTGGAATGCAATTCCTCGATCAGGCGATCATATTTGGCGACATGCACCTGCCGCCCGGAGGTATGGGCCAAGCCGTCCATTTTCAATTCATGGAAGGCGCGCGACAGGGTTTCGGGCCTGGCGCCAATCATCGAGGCCAGATCCTGATGGGTCAGCGGCAGTTCCAGCACCAGTGCGCCATCGGCGGAAAGGTGTCCGCATTTGTCGCGCAAAAGGATCAGCAGGTGAACCAGGCGAACCCGCACGCTTAAGGTGGCGACCTCGAAAAACCGCGCTTCCACTTCGCCAAGGGCTTTCGCCGTGCGTTCCAGGAATTTGAGGCCGAGCATGGGATTGTTTGAAATCAGTTGCCGCATGGACGCGGCATCGATGAAGCTGACGCTGGCGTCTTTCGTGACCTCGGCGCTGGCCCGGTGGCTTTCGCGGGCCAGCATCGGTCGATACCCAAGGGTGTCGCCGGGATAGCCCAGGCGGATAACCACGGAACGGTCATCTTCGTCTCGTTTGCGAACGGCGATCAGCCCGCTTTCAATGATGTAAAGACCCTTACAGGGATCGTCCTGCATGAAAATGCTTTGCCCTGCCGCGTAGGAACGACACGTCACCTTGCTATTGAAAAATGCCACCTCGTCGTCGCCCAGGGTAATCCATTCGGAATCGTCTTCAATATTGAAATTCAGCTTGAGAGCGCCGCCCTTTTTATTTTCATTAATTTTTTTTGGCATAAACGGACACACCTTGGGCTTGTCTTCGGCGTAAATAATCTCCACTAATCATAGTATATGCAAAAATTAAAAAGTTTAAAAATCGTGATCTATGTCAATGCGGGCAGCTGTTAAATCCGATCACATGGGGCATGGCTGAGGGGCTCTGCGCCCAATGCGCCGGACCTTATGGCCCTCTTTGTACTTTCTTAACAATACTTCAGCGCAGTGTCGGAGGATAGCGTCATGTTTAAACGAACCTTAATTACGGTCTTCATAGGGATTCTTGGGGTTGTAGTGGTATCTTGCGCGGCAACAGTTAACCCCACGGCACCCGAGAAAGCCGCCGCCAACTCCATCCTTCGTGGCGGCATGCTTTATGATAACTGGTTTGCCACACTTGGGGTCGCCAAACCATCTACCACCCACGCCATGTGGCCGGCTTCCAACACCAAGAAAAAGGGCGATGTGACGTGGCGCTGCAAATCCTGTCATGGGTGGGATTATATGGGCGCCGACGGTGCCTACGCCAGTGGCTCGTACGCCAGCGGCATTACCGGTATTCGCAGTTTTGACGGGGGTGACCCTGCCGCCGTGGTTGCCCTGCTCAGGGGCGAGGTTCACGGCTACACTCAAGCCATGATCCCCGACGCCGAACTGGACAACATTGTCGCCTTTGTGACCCAGGGACAGTTCAGCCTGGATAAATATATCGACCGGGCCAGCAAAAAATCCAATGGCAATGCGGTTCGGGGTAAATCGTTCTACAACAGCATTTGCGCCAATTGCCACGGCGCCGACGGCAAGACGATGAACTTCAAAACCGCCGACGACCCGGAATTTCTGGGAACCCTGGCCAATGGCAACCCCTGGGAGGCGATCAATAAAATTCGCCATGGGCAACCTGATTCCCAGATGCCGGCCCTGGGCAATTTCCCGCTCAAGGATCTCAACGACATCCTGGCGTACGCCCAAACGCTTCCCGCGGAATAACGTCGACCGGGTATGACTATATATAATGAAGCGCCGGCCCCTTATGGGGGTCGGCGTTTTGTCTGCAAGGGGCTTCGTTTTCCAGCATTTTGGCCGGTTTTGGTATGCTTGCAGCCCTTTAGTTCTTGCAGGCACAAAGGGAAAGACGTATGACAGCCGCCATCCCACTTCCCGCACGCTTGCCCTTGAATTTTTGCGCTCTTTAGCCATGCATGTTTACCTTCCCATTGCCGCGGTTTCCCAGAATTTGTTCATCCTGCTTGGCTTAGGGGGCATGATCGGCTTTCTTTCCGGCCTGTTCGGTGTCGGCGGCGGCTTTATGCTGACACCGCTTCTTATTTTTCTTGGCATCCCGCCCATCGTGGCCGTGGCCTCCGGGGCCAATCAGGTGCTCGGCTCCTCGGTCTCGGGTCTGACGTCTCATTGGCGACGCAGGGCCGTCGATGTCAAAATGGGGATTGTGCTTATTCTGGGTGGATTATTAGGCTCCGGACTCGGCATGTGGCTGTTCGAGATTCTGCGCAAACTGGGCCAGATCGACCTGACCATCAATCTGTGTTACGTCGCCCTTTTGGGGACCCTGGGCACCCTGATGTTTGTTGAAAGCTCCCTGACCCTTTACCGTCGCACACGCGGCGTTGCGGTCAGGCGTAAGCTGCACCGTCATTCATGGATTCACCGCCTGCCCTTGAAGATGCGTTTCCCACGTTCGCGGCTTTATATCAGCGCCCTTGCGCCGTTTGCGGTCGGGACTGTTACCGGAATACTGTCGGCGATTATGGGGGTTGGCGGCGGCTTCATCATGGTGCCGGCGATGATATACCTGCTTGAAATGCCGACCATGGTGGTGGTCGGAACGTCGCTGTTGCAGATCGTCTTCGTGACCGCAAACGTCACGGTTCTACAGGCCGTTAACAACTATTCCGTCGATATTGTCCTGGTCATGATCATGATTACGGGCGGGGTTGTCGGCGCCAGTGCCGGGGCCAGGGTCGGGCGCCTGCTGAAGGCCGACCAGATGCGATTCCTGCTGGCCCTTCTGGTTCTTGGCATGGGGATAAATATGGCGGTCAACCTGATGGCGCAGCCAGATGAGATCTACCAATTGGGGGCTGCCATTCAATAGGCCCACGCTCCATTGGCGTCCTCAAGCGGATGACCCGATAAGCCTGCCTATCAGGTTTCATCCAGATATTCGGCCACCAGTTCGGTCAGGCCAAGAACCGGCATGTCCATCTCGTAATCATCGATGGCTTCTTCCAGCACGTTGCGGCAGTTTGCACAGGCCGTCACCAGGGCGTCCGGCTGAACCGCATCAAGTTGCTTCTTCTTGCTTGCAAAAGCCTTAAGTCGCAATGTCTCGGCCCGTGAGTTAGAGCTAACGCCGCCACCACCGCCGCAGCAGATGTTGGCGGTGCCATGGTTGTCCATCTCGACGAAATTGCTGCTCACCATGTTCATCAGGCGGCGGGGTTCTTCAACAACGCCACCCCGACGCACGATCTGACAGGGGTCATGGAAAGTCAACCGGCGGTCGTCCTTGCCCTTGAGCTTGATGCGCCCTTCCGCCTGCAACTGGTCAAGCAGTTCAAGCATGTGGATGATTTCAAAATCATAGGCGCGGCCCATCAGGTTCGGGCCTTCCCATTTAAGGGCTGAATAGGCATGGCCGCATTCCGGGCTGATAACGTATTTCACCTTCAGTTTTTCGGCCGCCCCGACAATGCGCCCGACCAGGGTGCGCGCGATGTCCTTGTCGCCCATCTGGATGCCGATGTTGGTGGCTTCATAGCCATCTGTGGAAATGGTCCACGAAACACCCGCTTGGCGGAATATTTTGGCAATGGCGCCGATGACCTCGTAGAACTGAAGCACCTCCATGGCCGACAGGATGACCAGATAATCGGCCCCTTCCTGATCGATGGGAATGGGAATGCCGATTTCCTCTTCCTGTTTGGCGCACACCTTGCGCAGCACGTCGGGCGTGATCTTCAACGGGCTGCCAAATTCGATAGCCCGCTTGGCGGCGCTGATCAAATCTTCCGGAACAACACCGGCGGCGACCAAACCCTCGCGGGATTTCCTGACCATGCCGGCAATATCGATGCCCATGGGGCAAACGATGGTGCAGCGACCACACAGCGTGCATGAATCGTAGAGCAGGTCTTCCCATTCTTTCAGGTCGTCCATGGTCAGCTCGTCCGGCACCAGGCCGATGGCGCGCTTGATGCCCGACAGCGGGGCCTTGTGGCGCTTATAGACCCGGCGCATCAAATCCATCTTGTAGGCAGGCGTGTAACGGACATCGCCGGTGTTTTCATAGAAGTGGCAGGCCTGGGCGCACTGTCCGCAATGCACGCAGGCATCCAGATAGCTGGCCGCAGAGGCATCTATATTGCTTTTTAGAACCTCAATGGCTTTATCAACACTCATGGCACCACTCCCCGGCGCCCGAAGAAGGCGCCCGTATAGCCGCGGCTGAACATGAACGTCACCGAATGCATCAAGCGACTGAACGGCATGTAAATAAGCCAGATATCAACAAACAACATATGAACGGCACGCAATGAATCGTGGCTTTCCTGCAAGGCCATGCATCCGGTCAGCATGGTCAGGAATGTCAGCCACGAACCGATGTGGTCGTCGGCGTCGGATAGCTGAATCATCACCGGATCTGAAATGCGCCTGATCCACAGCAAGATCAGCCCGGTAAAGGCGATTTCAGCGGTCAGGATAAAGCCCCAGCGCGGCAGCGCCACCCATTCGAATCCAACGACGTTTTCCTTCAGAAACAGCACGTGGGGGGCTGCATAGATCAACAGACCGAACAGGCCCAGATGGAACATATAACCGGCAATCAGGTGGTAACGTGTCCGGAAGGAAAAACCGCCGTGGGGAACGAAGTGCAGAAACTGCCCCTTGATGGCGCCCAACAGGGCCGAAGCCCGTGGAATTGAAATATCCTTCTTTCGTCCGAGTCGAATGATGCCAAAAATACGCCATGCTGCACCGATCAGGAACACACTTGATGCCAGTGTCCACAGTGGGCCTTCCACGATTTCAAGAAATGTCATTCAACGCATCCTTATTCTTATCAAGCCGTCTTCATCTGTGCGGTCATTCAGCCGGGGCTTTTTCCGGTGGCATTGTTTCTCCGGCGCCTTCTATTACGTCACCACGTGTTTTCATTGCCTCTTCCGCCCACCAACCGTGATGCTCCTCGGCCCATTTTTCATCCACATAACCGTATGTCATGCCGTCAAGCGCGCCTTCAACACCAATGGTGCCAAGATAGATATGCCCAAGGGAGGCGGCGATCAGGACAACGGCGGCACCGGCATGGACCAGATGGGCCAGTTGTAGTTGCTGTACCCGTTCCACAAGCCACGGGAAATCAAGCAACAAACCCGAGGTGGATATGGCAAGCCCGGCAAAGAACAGCAGCCAGTACCAGCTTTTTTCGCCCAGGTTATACTTCCAGCTGGGGGGATGGCCCTTGGACAGGAAGCCGCCCTTCAGCGCCCACGTAAGGTCGCCTTTCTGCCAAATGTTATCTTTCATGTAAACGCCGAGCATGATCAGCAAAGCAACCACGAACATCGGGCCCAGCAGATTGTGTCCCTGCAAGGAGGCGCTGGCCACAGCCGACCAGGCTGACTTGCCGATGATCGGCTGAATCACATATCGGCCGAACATCAACAACAGGCCGCTAAGGCCAAGCAGAATGAACAGGCTGGCAACGAACCAGTGAATCCAGCGTTCCGGTTGCGAAAACCTGGGAACCGCCCTGCCAGTTCGGCCGCCGGTGATTTTTATGCGACCACGCACTAAGAAGAATACAACGACAGCGCCCAGCGACAGGGCCAGCAAATAGCCGCCGTAGGTGGATAGGGGGCCGTTGCGAAGCGACCGCCATTCTTCGCCTTCCGACTGGATCATGATGCCGGCCGTCTTGTTGGGAATGGAAACCAGTCCCTGCCCACCCTGGCGGATAGAGCGCCAGAATTCGGAATCGTTGACGCTGCCTGTGGTGTTGCCCGGCACCGCACCGGATTGCTGTGCATATGCCACCCCGGACATCACGCCCATACCCAGCATGATCGTCAGGCACAAGACCCCGAACAAACGATGAAAGACAATCCGCTTCATGAAACAGGCTCCTAGCCCGGAAAGCTTCCGGGGCTCAATTGTTATCGTTTTGGCCAGCCGAACGCTTGCGTAAGGCCTCGGTGTCCAGGATAGATGCCCCGGCCCCGCCACGAGAGCTAAAAGCCAGTTCAACAGGCCCGGACTGGTTGCTGGCGCGTGCCCGCAAGGCGCGCAACGTGCTGTCGCTTAAGGGAGCCTCGGACTTTCCAAGATAAGTGCCCTTCTGAAAGGACAAAACCCGCCCCTGTTCATTCGCCCGGCACCCGGCCAGAACGGACACAACAAGAACCAAGGCTCCGGCCATCATCAATGAATTACGAACTTTCATTCAGAAACCCTTTCGCGACTGAAAACCGGAAACATGGCCGGCGACGTATTCCCAAGAGAACGCCGCCGGCCACGCCTGATTTCAGGAATCCGACTTCAACTGATAAGCCGTACCCCAGCCCCAGGCGCCGGAACCGAAGCCCCGGTAAGTGACCCGTTCCCGGTAAATGTTCGACACTTCGTCGCCATCCCCCGCAAGCAGCGCCTTGGTCGCGCACATTTCCGCACAGATCGGCAGCTTTCCTTCGTAAAGACGATTGCGGCCGTATTTCTTGAATTCGGCCGACGAGCCATCTTCTTCCGGGCCGCCGTTGCAGAAGGTGCACTTGTCCATCTTGCCGCGTGAGCCGAAGGTTCCGGCCTGCGGATACTGCGGCGCGCCAAACGGGCAGGCGAAGAAGCAGTAGCCACAACCGATGCACAGATCCTTGGAGTGCAGGACGACGCCATCTTCGGTGTCATAGATGCAATCCACCGGACAGACCGCGATACACGGCGCGTCCGAACAATGCATGCAGGCAACCGAGATCGAGCGTTCGCCCGGCTTGCCGTCACCAATGGTAACAACCCGGCGGCGGTTGATGCCCCAGGGGATATCGTTTTCGTTTTTGCACGCTGTGACACAGCCGTTGCATTCGATGCAGCGCTCGGCGTCACAGAGGAATTTCATTCTAGCCATTTTTTTGCCTCCTTATCCTTACGCTGATTCGATGCGACACAATGTCGTTTTGGATTCCTGCATCTGCGTCACCGAGTCGTAACCGTAGGTGCCGCAGACATTGGATGCTTCGCCGATAACATAGGGGTCGGCTCCATCAGGATACTTGTGGCGCTGGTCTTCGCCCATCCATACGCCGCCGAAGTGGAACGGCATGAACGTAACCCCGGCCGCGACCCGTTCGGTGACCAGGGCCTGAACCTTGACCTTGCCGCCTTCCGGGCTGTGCACCCACATGTCGTGACCATTCTTGATGCCGGCGTTGTTGGCATCGACCGGATTGACCTCGCAGAACATGTCCTGCTGCAATTCGGCCAGCCATGGGTTGGACCGGCTTTCGCCGCCGCCGCCTTCGTATTCGACCAGACGCCCCGAGGTGAGAATAAGCGGGAACTCTTTCGAGAAGTCGTTCTTCTGGATCGATTCATACATGGTCGGCAGGCGATAGGCCTTTTTGTCCTTGTACGTGGCGTACTTGGGCAACAGGTCCCGGCGGGTCGTATACAGCGGTTCCCGGTGCACGGGCACCGGATCGGGGAACGTCCAGACGATGGCCCGGGCCTTGGCGTTGCCGAACGGGGCGCAGCCGTGCTTGATGGCGACCCGCTGGATACCGCCGGAAAGGTCGGTCTTCCAGTTGCTTTTGTCGCCGACGCCCTTGGCCATGATGGCCAATTCCGCCGCCGTCAGGTCCTTGTCCCAGCCGAGCTTCTTGAGCATCGCCATGGTGAACTCGGGATGGCCGTCCTTGAGCTCGTTATCGACCGGATACGAGCCCTCGGCCAACAGGTTGACCCCGTTGCGTTCGACCCCGTAGCGGGCGCGGAAATTGAGCCCGCCTTCGGCCACCGGCTTGGATGGATCGTAAAGGATCGGCGTGCCGGGATGGCCCATTTCGGGGGTTCCCCAACACGGCCACGGAAGACCGAAGTATTCGCCGTCGCACGGGCCGCCCCTGGCTTGCAGGGTGGTCTTGTCGAAGGTCGACCGGTTCTTCATGTGTTTCCTTAGGCGTTCCGGTGACTGACCGGTATAGCCGATGGTCCACATACCGCCGTTAAACTCGCGGGTTATGTCCTCGATCAGGGGTTCGTCGCCGTTCACCTTAATTTTCTTAAAGAGCTCCTTGGCGAAGCCGAGCTTCTTGGCGAACAGGTTCATGATGACGTGATCAGGTTTGGTATCGAACAACGGCTCGACAACCTTTTCACGCCATTGCAGCGAACGGTTCGATGCGGTGACCGAGCCATAGGTTTCAAACTGGGTTGTCGCCGGCAGCAAATACACGCCATCGGTACGATCGCTCATCACCGCCGACATGGTCGGATAGGGATCGATGACGACCATCAGGTCCAGTTTTTCCATGGCCTTTTTCATGTCCGGCAGGCGGGTCTGCGAGTTAGGCGCGTGGCCCCAGAACACCATGGCGCGAACATTGTCGGGCTGGTCCATGTTCTCTTTCTTTTCGAGAACCCCATCGAACCAGCGACTGACCGGGATGCCGCTCGATTCCATCAGTTTCTGCGTTGCGAAGCGGCCGAGTAGATAGTCATACGGCACATCCCAGACACGGGCCCAATGCTTCCACGATCCGGTCGCCAGGCCATAGTAGCCGGGCAGGGAGTGGGACAGGATGCAAAAATCGGTGGCGCCCTGAACATTGTCGTGACCGCGGAAGATGTTGGTGCCGCCACCGGCAACACCCATGTTGCCGAGGGCAAGTTGCATGACACAGTAGGCGCGGGTGTTGTTGTTACCGGTGTGATGCTGGGTTCCGCCCATGCACCAGACGACGGTGCCCGGACGGTTCTTGGCCATCAGCCGGGCGACGCGCTTTAACTGCGAGCCCGGAACGCCGGTAACAAGCTCGGTTTCTTCCGGAGTCCACTTGGCGACTTCGGCCCGAATCTCATCCATGCCGTAGGTCCGCTGGCGGATGAACTCTTTATCTTCCCAGCCGTTTTTGAAGACATGCCACAAGATGCCCCAGATCAGCGCCACGTCGGTGCCCGAACGGAAGCGGACATATTCATCGGCGTGGGCCGCGGTGCGGGTAAAGCGCGGGTCGCAAACGATCAGCGGCGCGTTGTTCTGTTCCTTGGCCTTCAGGATATGCATGACCGCGACCGGGTGGGCCTCGGCCGGGTTGGAGCCGATCAGGAACATCGCTTTCGAATTGTGGATATCGTTGAAGTGGTTGGTCATGGCGCCGTAGCCCCAGGTGTTGGCAACGCCGGCGACCGTGGTCGAATGGCAGATGCGGGCCTGGTGATCGACGTTGTTGGAACCCCAGAAGCAAGCAAATTTACGGAACAGGTAGGACTGTTCGTTGTTGAACTTGGCAGACCCGAGCCAGTACACGGAATCGGGCCCGGAGGTTTTGCGAATATCGAGCATCTTGTCGCCGATTTCATTGACCGCGGTTTCCCAATCGACCTTCTTCCATTTGCCGCCGACCAGTTTCATCGGATATTTCAAGCGCCGTTCGCCGATCGCGTGCTCGCGTACCGAGGCGCCCTTGGCGCAATGTGATCCAAGATTGATCGGGCTGTCGAAATCAGGGTTCTGGCGGGTCCAGACACCGTTTTCGACTTCCGCCTCGATGGTGCAGCCGACCGAACAGTGGGTGCACACCGACAACACTTTTTCGGCCGCCGAGGTCGCCGATTGTGCGGCCGCTTTCTTGACCATGCCGCCGGGCAGGGTCGAAGCTAAGGCAGCGCCACCGGCGGTCAGGCCCGAGCGTTTCAGGAACTGACGACGGTCCATGGAGCCGCCAACAAGACCGGCCAGCGCCTTCGATATGCGTGGGCCGTTGGCTATCCCGTTATGTTTTTTTGTCAACATTGGGTTCATCCTTATCCGGGTTGGTTATTAAAATTTTGCCACTTCGTAGGCGCGGCGAACATGCTCGGTCTCTTGGTAGCCCGCCGACTTACCGGCGGTTTCCACCTGGGCGGCGCCGGCAGGTTTCGAAGCCAGAACGGCGGCGCCTGCGCCGACAACACCGGCACCAAGACCGGCCCCACGCAGAAAACTGCGACGGTCGATCCCGTTTTTTTCGTTGTTTTTGGTTTTGCTCATGGTTCCCTCTCCTACATGAAATATTCGCGAAACAGGTTCATTCAGCCTTACTCATTCAGACATGGCGAAGGCTTCTTTTTCGATCGTCATGAAAGTCCGGCCAATGGTTGCGACCGGTCGGTAGAGGGCGGCATTGCTGGCCGCCTCCAGGTCTTCAAAAAAACGAGGCGCCCACGTTTCAAGGTGGGCATCAAAAAACTTTTTCTGGTCGCTGATTTCCAGCACACCGCCAAAGATGCCGGTGATCAAGCCGTGCATTATTTCCAGCACCGAAGCGATGTGGTCTTCCGGCTCGGTGACGCCGTCGGCGCGCGAAATGCCCAGCACCGCCATCTCGCCGCGCAGGTCGGCCAGCGGTTGTTCACACAAAAAACCGGTCAGGTAATGGGATGCATAGGGCAGCAGTTCACCTTGGGTGACGCCAATGAACAGGGCATTGTATTCGTCTTCCACCTCATCGGCGGAAATGCCGGAAGCGGCAACGGCCAGATCGGCAAACGCCCGACCAATATCCGTTTCATCGCCTTCCAGATCCTTCAGTTGTTTCAGGGTTTCATCCGTCGGCGGACCCGATAAAAGTCCGGACAGCAGCGCATAGAACTGCGCGCGTAGAGTATCTTCTTCAGTCACGCCAGATATATTATCGGCGATTGCTTGCACCTTTTTTGTCCTTCCCTGCGGTCTTCTTTTGGGACCGTCTCGCACGCACCACCCTCAGCGGTTCATTTTTAATTCTTGCGCACATTATACTCGTTTAATTGTGGTTTTCATATTGGGGGTTTTCCCACAATGCAGAAAAACCAATATGTTATAGATCTAATATAAAGATCCGTCAGCGTCCTCCTCGTCTTCGCCTTCTTCTGCAATTTCCTCCTCATTATCCTCTGTGTTTTCGTCTTCCGGCAACGGTTCCTGGCTGGGCTCGTCATCCCCAGGGGCTGAGTCAGCTTCGGGTTCGGGGGCTTCCGGTTCCTCTTCCTTGTAGCCCTTGCCCGCCGTATAGGCACTTTTGATGACCTCGACCACGGAGCCCATAACGCTGTAGTCCTCGTCATAATCATTGAGCCCATCAAGGTTGGCCAGCACCGGTGAACTTTTCCACAGGGTGCGCAGGGCTACCCGTTTCAGCTCTTCCGGGACGCCTTCTTTAAGGAAGCCGGTATAATCCGAATCCGTGGTCAGGCTGTCCACATCGGGCAGGTCCAGGGGGATTTCAGGGGCCTCACCCTGGACCTCCAGATCGCCTTTGTTCTCCGCTTCGGTCGGCAACTCCTCCAGGGGGTCGCCTGAGGATTCCTCGGCTTCAAGGGCCTCGCCACGCTTCTTTTTCGACCATCGTTTGAGGAACGGATCGCTTTCCTCAGCCATCACGCCGCCCCCCATCCTTTGCCACCTTGCCGCCCCAGGCGTTCTCGGCCGTCTTTTTTTTCTGTTTGCGTTTTTTGAAGGGCGGCTCGTCAACATGATACCGTTCCACATAGGCCGATACCCATTGGGCGACCTCGGGCGGCATGGCAACACCTTCGACGGTCTCGTCATTTCCATCATAGCCCTGGGCTTCATAGGGGCAAACCGTCGCATTAAAGGGCAATATCTCGCCCCTTCCGTCGTCCTCTTCATTGGTGCGCAAAACAATAAAGACTAGGGGCGGATCGTTGGTCAGGTTGGCCTTGTAACCGTCGGTTTCCCGGCGGAAAAGCTCGATAAGGCGGGTGCCCGCATAAAACTGCGTCCAGCCGTCACCTTCCTTGATCTGGCGCCAGTCACCTTCGCCGCCGGTATCGCCGGGCAACAGTCCCGATACGCGCCATATGTGATCCTGCCACGGATGGTCGCTGTCTCTGCGTTCCAGGATAATACCGACGGTCATGGTTTCCGCGATGTGGATTTGTGGGTTGTCTTTTTCGTTCATCAGTATCCATCTATAGACGGGTTTAACATTATATATAAGTATGCCCGTCCGCTTGCCGAGCCGACACAAAAAAGAAAGTTGCCAGGACATGAAAACAAACAACAGGAATATTCTCGTCTGCGATTGCGAGGGCACAATGTCCCTTGACGGAAAATCCCTGGCTGCCGCCCTTGAGGGTGAGGCGCCGTTTGTTAATACCCAGCTTTGCCGCGCCCAGCTTGATAATTTTAGCAAAGCCGCCGCAAGCGGTGAGCCGTTGCTGGTTTGCTGTACCCAGGAAGCGCCCCTGTTTATCGAGGTCGCGGGCGAACAAAACCCCGATGCCAATATCGCCTACGTCAACATCCGCGAGCGCGCCGGGTGGTCGGACCAGGGAAAGAAGGCGACGGCCAAAACCGCCGCCCTGATCGCCGAAGCCGCCGTTGACATGATGCCGGCGAGCTCTGTGGCGCTGACATCCGGTGGCGAGACCATCGTTTACGGCGATGGCGAGGTCGCCCTGGAAGTCGCGAAAAGGCTTTCATCCCGGCTTAATGTTACCTGTGTCCTGAAATCCGGGGCCGATGCCGCGCCGCCCCGGTTGACCGATTTTCCCATATTCAGCGGCACCATCACCGCAGCCACGGGCAGAATTGGCGCTTTCAACATCACGGTGAAGGGCCTCGCGGCGATGACGCCTTCATCGCGCCGGGAAATGTCGTTTGAAAGCCCGGTGGCGGCGGAATCGAAACGGGACTGCGACCTGTTGGTCGATGTGTCCGGCGCCATCGCCCTGTTTCCGGCCCCCGACAAGCGCGACGGTTATTTCCGGGCCGACCCGGGCAATGCCCAGGCGGTCGAGCGGGCCGTGTTCGACGCCGCCGATATGGTCGGTGAATTTGAAAAACCGCGCTATATCCGCTTTGAAAAAGCCGTCTGCGCCCATTCCCGCAACGGCAAGACCGGCTGCACCCGCTGCCTGGGGGCCTGTCCGACGTCGGCGATCCGTCCTGACGGCGACCAGATTATCATCGACCCCTATATCTGTTCCGGCCACGGCGCCTGCGCCAGCGTTTGCCCGACCGGGGCCATATCTTATGACATGCCGTCGGGAAACGGGCTGCATGAACGCCTGCGCATCCTGTTGAAAACCTACGCCGCTGCCGGGGGTGAAAATCCGGTCCTGCTGGTTCATGATCTTGGCCACGGGGACCAGGTTATTTCCATGATGGCGCGCCATGGCCGCGGCTTGCCGGCCCATGTCATCCCGTTCGCCATTAACGAGGTTACCCAGATCGGCATTGATTTCATTTCCGCGGCTTTGGCCTATGGCGCATCGACGGTTCACATCCTGGCATCACCGGCCCAGCGAGATGACATGACGAGCCTTCATGACGCCACCGCCCTGGCCAACACGGTGATGACCGGGCTTGGCTTCGCCGGGCGCCACGCCACGGCGGAAGTCTGCGAAGACCCATCCATACTGGAAGAGTATCTGTATGGACTGGATCGGGCAAACCCGGCAAAGCCTGCCGGTTTCCAGATTGTCGGCTCGAAGCGCGCTACTTTGTCGCTGACACTGAAGCATCTTCATGGGGTGGCGCCGTCGCCGGTCGATATTCTGCCGCTTGAGGCAGGCGCGCCCTTTGGTGCCATGCAAATCAATGCCGATGGCTGTACGCTTTGCCTGGCCTGTGTCGGCGTCTGCCCGGTGGGGGCCATTGGCGATAACCCGGACAAGCCGCAACTGCGTTTTATGGAATCCAGTTGCGTGCAATGTGGTCTGTGCCGCGCCACGTGCCCGGAAAAAGTCATCACCCTGGTGCCGCAGATCAATTTCTCAGGCCAGGCCGGCACATGGGCCGTCCTGAAAGAAGAAGAGCCCTTTGAATGTATCAAGTGCGGCAAGCCCTACGGCAGCCGCTCGACCATCGAACACATGATCGGCAAACTGCAGGACCACCCCATGTTCAGCGACGGGGACCGAATTGATCTGCTGAAAATGTGCGACGACTGCCGGGTCGGCGCCCAGTTCGAAAAAGACGACAACCCGTTCGCGGCGGCAGCGCGCCCCCTGCCGCGGACCACCGATGATTATTTACAGGAACGCGACCAGTCCCCCGCCAAGGGCGGCAACGGCAGGGATCGAGACGAGGAATAGGCCCAGGAAGCTGGGGTGAAAGGCAGTGTCGCCCTGCTCGAAAACCACCCCTGTTTTTGAAAAATTCCCAATTAGGGTTATTGCCCTCGCAGGCACCGCCGCCATCCTGTTCGGCTTCATGACCTCGAAAGCCGACGCGGAACCACGGACGGTTTGTGGCGAGCGCACCGATTTTGTCGAAAAACTGAAAAACCGATATGCTGAGGAACCGGTATCCGTCGGCCTCTTCGCCAACGGTTCGGTGATCGAAGTATTCGCCGCCGACAGTGGCACGTTCAGCATCATCATTACCGAACCCAGCTGTGTCAGCTGCTTTGACGCCGCCGGCGAGGAATGGCTGGAATTGCCTCCATATTATCCAGCCCCTTCCGCCTTTTCGGCGGTGGGGGTGCTTAAATTTATTGTGTATCTCTGAGCTATTTTGGTTAGCGGGTCAATAATGACCTACGCCAGAATTGTCCAATGTCAGCGCCTATGGGCTCTATTTTCGCAATAAGATAACAATCTTATTGTGACGCTAGATAGTCGTTAAACAGCATAAAATAGCTTCATATTTCCTATTTAGGCATTGCATACTCGAAATTATTACCAAGTATCCAATTCACCCGTAATATACCCTGTGGAATGCACTCATTATGGCCGTAGAAGACGTATCTCGTAATTTGCGGTTTCTGTGCAGTTATGGGAAATCAGTTTCCGATATATGCCGACGATTAAAAATAAACCGACAACAATTTAACCGGTATCTATCAGGTGCATCCACACCGTCATTGCATACAATCCGTAGGATTTGCGACTTTTTTGGCATTGATGACCACGAACTATTCCTGGATTACGGTGAATTTCACGATCTGATTCGCCTCCGCCCGCCAAAAATTGAAGGCAGCCGAGATGACGTCCATGATTTTTTTGAACGGTTATGTCGGCCATCGAGCAAAATGTTGAAGAATCTGGAGAGATACGCCGGTTACTACTACGTATACTTTCAACCTGACCGACATGATCCAACAATCTACAGAAATGTAATGTTTCTCTATAAAGGGGAAAATACCCTTTTGAGCAGGCAAGTAGAGCATTACCCGGACAGAGAATACAATCTGCCCGAAATCATCAAGCATGAGGGCGTTGTCTATAGCGTTGCCAACCGATTGGTTATTACTGAACTTGAGGAGTTCACCGGGGCTTCTCTTTGGCAAACTATTTTGTATGGTTCCGACTATAGCACGATATCTCTCATGCCAGGGCTGTCACTGGGGATAGCTCCTGAAAGTGCCCAGGACATTGTTTGCTACCGGGTTGTCTGGGAATACCTGGGGCAGGATGTTGATCTGCGCACTGTCCTGAAAGGAGGAGGTAAGCTCGAGCGCGATGCTCCGGAAAATAATTACATTCGAGAAGCAGTTTCCAATAATTTTCTTGATAGCGAATCCGCGTTTACACCAAGGGTTTAATTTCCGACAACGCGATCACGTTTCTGAACACTCTCACCTTGCCCGATTTCCCGGGCTATTTTATGCCCTGAGTAAACTGCGCCGGCGATGAGGCCCGGCGCTTCGCAATCTCCAATGCGATTCAGTGTTTTCAAACCGGCTTCAACCAATGCCTCTCGCTGCTTGTTCAGGGCCTGATACAGGGCATCTTGTGGGTCACGTGAAGTCACCGTCACAAGCCAGCTTGATTCAATGTTTTTCAATTCAGCAGAAAAAACACAGGATGCTTTGACATGACTGCCATCAAACGCGTCAACTGTGTGATAGCCAATAATTCTTACGCCCAGCGAAAGCAATTGCTGATGGGTGCGAGATTGTTCATCGGTGTTATCGCACCAGACAGCGGGCCTCCCCTCGGTCGTAATCAGCGTTACGCTGCATCCGGCCTCGGCTAATTTTACAGCAATAACAGCAGACATATAATAATAGTCATCGTCGAACACTGTTACAAAACCATCCGGCACATTGCCGTCCATGATATCATCGGGCGTCACAACGTTGGGATGATCAAAGTCTTTCACAGGGGTTCTGTGCCATCGCCCGAGGCCATCACGGCGCCACTTCGCTCCTGTTGCAATGATCACATGGTCGGCACCGAAAGATCGCACATCATCCGGAGTCATGGTGCTGTCAAGATACAGGGACACGTTCTTCATGGGGCCGATCTGTCCTAATCTGTAATCGCGGACCCTTGCCCATTCCGCAAGGCCGGGCAGACGACTTTCCCGACTGACGCGACCGCCCGGTTCCTTCGCCGCATCGGCAAGCGAAACCTCATACCCGCGTTTGCCCAATATATGTGCAGCTTCGAGACCGGCCGGCCCGGCGCCTACAATCAATACGGATTCATTTGTCCCGTCCGGAACATTCTCGGGGTGCCACCCGCGCCGCCATTCTTCGCCCATGGTCGGATTCTGGGTGCATCGGATAGGAACAGCACGCGAGTCTCCCGCATAGCAAATATTACAACCGATACATTCACGGATATCTTCGATACGGCCATCACGAATTTTTGCTGGAAGAAATGGATCGGCGATAGACGGGCGCGCTGCACCAATGAAATCGAGAACGCCTCGATTAATTTGGCCAACCATCGTATCTGGCGAGGTGAACCGACCGACACTAACCACTGGCTTGGCGGTCGCTTCACGGACCCACGACACATGAGATTCAAGCGAACCTTCCTGAACAAATCGGGATGATCCCATTTCCTGACTGTAATCACTAATTGTGACATCCCATAGATCGGCTAGTTCTGCCAGCATGTGAATGGCATCGCGAGCCTCATCGCTATTCATGTGTTCATCACCAAGCCCATTAGCCGAGAACCGTATGGCGAGCGCTTTGTCCGGTCCGATGGCTTCACGAGTGTCTTCCAGCAATTCCCGCAGCAATCTCACGCGATTTTCCAGAGAGCCGCCGTATTCGTCCGTACGAGTGTTATTCGTCCGCGATAAAAAATGACTCGTAAGATAATAATGGCAGCCATAGACATAAATAATATCAAAGCCGGCCTGTACGGCACGCTTTGCCGCTTGCCCGTGCCAATCACGAAGGTTGCGAATATCGCTCTTGTCCATGGCCCGTGATTGAACCGGGTCTGACAATGACGGCAGTGAACGAATATCGAGGCCGGGCATACGGCTGAGCAGGTTTGGCGATCCGCTTCCTCCATACCACAATTCAACACCCGCCAATGCATTATGCTCGTGCACCGCATCGGTCATCAGCGCCATGTTTTTAATGTCGTCATCATCCCACAGGGATGTGGATTGATGGGGGGACTCATCTGATGTCGGGTGGATGGAACAATACTCTGTACAAACGACACCCCAACCACCTTCCGCTTTCATGCCACGCATGGCTGCTATCATTCTCGGGTAATTGTACCCCATACCTGTACAGTGAGGGACTTGATAGAATCTGTTTGGAGCCGTGAGAGGACCAATCCGGACAGGATCAAACAAAACATCGTAACGAGAATTTCTCTGGGATGACATGGCGTCGACTCTTCTATGTTTTTATAAAAGTTATGGTCAGTGCTCAAGCCGCAGGCTCATAAGAGGCCATAAACGCTTGCTGAAGCGAACGAATATTCTCTAGAATGTCTGGCGCCAGGGGCTCGGGTTTGTGAGTCTCGATGATGATCTTAAGCTCTTCATCAATCCTCACAAAAAGATCAACGTCGGGTTTTTCATTGTTGCTTAAGGGCATGCTGGCCCCAAAGAAGCGCGAATTCCAGCCTTCTGTACGACAGTGATCAACCGTATGCTGGTTGGCCAGATAATTGCCGCGCGGTCCTTCCTGAAGAGTTAAATCCATAGCCAGCATGTCATCATCCACCGAAATCCCTTTCCACATACAACGCAACATTTTGATTAAATCATCGCAAAACAGCATTGCATGCAGTGAATAGGTAATCCCTTCATCCAACGACCCAACATAATCGCATGTAGCAGGGCGGCTAAAAAAGGTCTGCATCATGGTTGAGGAAATTTCCCACACGGCATCTTGATTAAAACGTCGGGACAAAGAGCATCCGCCAATGCCGGTCATTGAAGGGAAATCCAGTTCACGTGAAACCTGACACATAACCATATCGGCCAGAGAGCTTTGTACAAAGCCGCCAATGCCACCGGTCGCGGCCTCCATAAAGCTGGGATCGGATGCCCCTATACAGAAAGACCCCCTACGGACCAGTTGTCCAAGAACAATACCGGCGAAATCGGTCGCCAAACAGTGGACAAGACAGCCAGCCATTGTGATAGGGGCCGACGCGCCACCGATGACAATTGTCCCTAAGACGATTGGAATTCCTGCGTGCGCGCCGTTGATGATCTGATCTGTGTGGCATTTGGCGTAATACATCGGCAGTGGTGTAACAAGATGCATAAAGTATGGTTTATCGGCTAATTGCCGATGCCCGCCACGAATGGCTGCGGCCATATCGATGACCACTTCCAACGACTCCGCATTTTCACATAAATACTCAAGCGGTTTTGTTGTGTTCTCCGCGAGAACAACGAACTCCTCAATCTCGCCGTGAATGTCTGATTGATCAACAATCTTACAGGTAACGCACACAGCATCCATGTTCATCAGGGCATCTGCAACGCGTGTATTCAGGGCCAGGTCGTCCCGTGTGCTTTCACGCGGCTCCCCGCTTGCTTCATCATAAACCTTGATGCATGTCATGCCGGGGACAAACCATGTATGACGGTTATCAACTTCGATGAATTCCGTCCCCGGACGATTCCAGAGTTTTACACTCTTTGCCATACTGTCGAGGGCATCAACAACAACGCTGGTCGGAAATTTGACAAGGCCACTTTCCGATACCTGACACCCTGCATCCCGGAATATGTTCATGACCTTTGGATCGGGTTCGAACTCGACACCGGCTTCACGCATGGTTTCGAAAGCAGACTCAATAATCTGCAATGCCTGCGCTTTTTTCAAAGGATCATATGGCGGGCTAGGGCCATAATGTAAGCCTCTGTCTTCATTTTTATGAATTGCGCTGGCCTGTTCTGCCAATCTGCGTTTTGTACGCCCTCGCCGCATAGGTTGGTTTTTCCTGCCTAAATGGTAACGGCACCTTATTCAATGAAAGCGACACCAGACATCGAAACAAGTCCATCATATTTATGCTGACTAACTAACCATCAGGGGCTGGGCCTCTACAATGCAATTCATGCTCTTCATATGACGCGAAATGTACCCTAAGTAGCGTCAATTAGCTTCGTTCCATGTCTTGAAGCTAAATCTTTCAAATATTATCTAACGTCAGCGCCTTTGGGACAAATTAGCGGGATTGCAACCGAAGGGAACGAAGAATGAGACAAAAATCGCAAACACGCCAGACAAGGCCACACATTATGTCCGCTTTACCCGGTGGCCTCAATTGATCGACGCAACACTTTAATCTTTGATGTTAAAAAGATGGCAGTGCACATCCCCCGGCGAAAGCGCGATGAACAATCCCCCACCTGCAACGCAATCATTTGCTTTTCGCATCACCGACTTTGATCAACACTCGCCGTGTGATGAAGGGGCCAATAAGTTCAAAAATAACTGTGGACCCCAAGACGAGGGGCAGGATGATTTCTCTATATTCGGGGAACCGCTGGGCCGCGATAAGCGCCATACCTATTGCGACGCCAGCTTGGGGCAACAATGCCAATCCCATCAATCGACTGGTTTGGGGACCGGTTCGGCTCAATTTTCCCCCCACAGCAGCCCCCGTGATAAGCCCTAGCGATCGTAAAACGATGTATGCGATCCCCAACGTTCCCACCTGCATCAGGGCTACAGTGTGTAGGGAGGCTCCAGCCAGCAGGAAAAAAAGGATCATGAATGGCCATTCGATGGCTTCGATGGCATGGAACGGGCGGCGGTGATGGGTCGCGAAGTTTGCCACAACAGCCCCTAAAACAATGGTCGCTATAATAAAAGAAACCCCCATCCACAGTGCGAACCCACCACAGAGGAGGACCCAGCCCAGAGCTTCCGCTTGCGTAGGCTCGCCTGGCAAGATGCGGCCCGTGAGGATCGACATGGGGATCCCCATCATCAAACCTATTAAAATCGCCCCGAATACTTCCCACAGTCCCGCAAGTAATATTTCGGATACTTCACCCTGTCCGGATAGCATTTGCGCCGCGGCAAGCAGCAGACTGAATAACACAAGTCCCCACGCATCATCGATCGCAACGATATCCAAAAGAGTATCAGTGAATTTGCCCTTGGCTCTGATCTCGCGCACTACATCAAATGTCGCAGCCGGGGCTGTTGCAGGGGCAATACCGGCGAGAAGAAGAGCTAGTTCCAGTGGTGCTCCGAGTAGCACCAGGCCGGCTCCTGTCAGGACCGACGCCAAAAGAACTTCTCCAGCGGACAAAGCAAGCACCGATTTCCCGAGACCTTTTAAAGAGGAAACTGCCAACTTCTGACCCAATAGAAACCCCACCATGGCAAGTGCGATATTGGTGAGAACTGGAAACCAATCATGGGTGAATACGGGCAGTACATCAAAACCTGAGGGGCCAATGATAATCCCGGCGATAAGGAGAATAGTGACACGTGGCAGCGGGCTGTACCTGCCTAATAAGTCAGCCAGCATTCCAAGAATAAACAACCCACCCATGGTGAGTAAAATTTGTGCGCCGTTATAAATGTCTTAACCTCATATATTCTTAAATTTTAAACCGCCTCCACGAACGGTACCATTTTTTAAGTTTGAACCGGTTACGCAGGGTAGGCATGTTCAAGCCAAGGCCAGATGTTGTTTCAATGCTGACCCCATAGATTTTTGCTCAGCGCAGACAGAATGTCATGCCGACTGACCAGCCCGACCAATTCTCCGTCGCGCATGACCGGAAAGCGGCGGAAGGAAGCCTCTAAAAATAATTGCACGGCGGCGATTACATCCAAACCGGCATCCAATGTTTTGACCTCGCGCACCATATAATCCTGCACCAGCCCACCCCAGTCATCGTGATAACGTGCGCTGAAGGCGATTTTAAGACAATCCTTGCGCGATAGAATTCCCACCAACTTGCCACTCTTATCTGTGACGGGTGCACCTGAAATTCTTTTTTCCAGAAGGATGTGGATTGCGTGGTGGATATCTTGATCCGGCTGAAATGTCACCAGTTCTGTGGTCATGATGTCTGCGATCGTGCGGGTCATGGCGGGCCTCCGGACTTGCAAAGCGGGCAGGTTTTGATCACTGCATTGCCCCCACATGATCCTTTAAGCGGCGGGCGCCCAAATAAGACCCCAATAAAAAGGCCAAAGCCGGCTAGCACGAAAACCCCAAAACCGATTAAAATTTCAGTCATCCTGAACCCTCCACTGGGAAGCTTCCAACGATAACTTCTTCAAAATCATTGTTGTTTTTCAGCAGGAACAGCGCCCGCGCATTATAGGCGCCTAGAAGCGACACCGAAGCATTCGGACCCAAAACCATCGCAGCCGTTGCCAATCCGTCTGCAAGCATGCCGGACGGCGCCAACACGCTGACCGATGCGACGTTATTGTCCAATGGGCCCGCGGTGCGCGGGTCAATGACATGGGCATATTGTCGTCCGCCAACAGCATAGCCTTGAGCGGCATCCCCCGATGTGGCGAGCGCTTCGCTTCCGGCGTATATTACGCGTTGGATATTGTTGGTGCCCGGGCGCTCAATGCCAATACGCCAGCGCCGACCTGATGGATGGCGTCCACGGGCAACCACTTCACCGCCCAGCTCAAGAAGAAAATCAAGACCGTCAAGCGCAGCTGCCATTTGGTCTAGGGCATAACCTTTGGCGATTCCATTGAGATCCAGTGTCAACTTAGGGTTAGATTTTTTCAATCGCTGGCCAATAATGCGGACTCCGCGATACATACCAGCCGGTGCCGTGGTGGGAATGATGTCAGGTCCAAACCCATATTTCCGTCCAATAGGTGCGCTCGTTGGGTCGAAGGCACCGTCACTGGCTTTTGCCAGATCAAGCGCCGCCTGAACGACAAATCGCGTTTCCTTGCTGACGGCGGTCGTTCGACCTGCATTGAATCTTCCCAGGTCAGAGCCAGCGCGGTAAGGGGACATGCGCCCGTCAATGTGGCGAACAATGCCGTCAATCAACGAACGAGGGTTTTCAACCGTATCTGGCAGCACCAGGCGCCAGGACGAGCCGAAGGCGGGACCGGTTAAAACCGCGACACCTGTCGTGCGGGCCCAAACCGGGTTGAACGTCAGTCCGGTCAGTGCGGTGGCACATCCCAGTTTAAGTAATTCTCTGCGTTTGATATTCATTCAACCTCCAAAATCGTCATAGAAGATAGAAGTTTCAGCGACACCGAGTGAGCTTAACAAGGCGCGCACGGCTTCTATCATCAGCGGGGGTCCACACAGATAGTATTCACACGCTGTCGGGTCCGGGTGATTCTGCAGGTATCGGCGATAGACAACATCGTGAATGAAACCCGTCTCGCCCAACCACTCATCATCCGGTGCCGGATCCGACAGCGCAACATTCCAGGAGAAGTCGTCGAATTTCTCAGCCAGATTTTCCATTTCTTTATCATAATAAAGATCGATTACCCTCCGAGCCCCATACCAATAACTGATGGTTCTGTCGGTGCCCTGACATTCCAGTTGATCGACCACGATGGCCCGCAAGGGGGCCATGCCGACCCCGCCACCGATCAATACCATCTCTCGTTTCGTATCGCTGGCAAAGAAGTTTCCGAAGGGACCGGAAACCTCGACCGGGTCACCGGCACGTAATCCAAACAAATAAGACGAGACGATCCCCGGAGGGGTGCCCGGCTGACTGGCCGGTGGCAGTGCAAGGCGGATATTCAGGACCAGACGATTTGTTTCACGGGAAGAATTGGCTAGTGAATAGGCGCGCGCGATCGGTTTCTTAGTTGATGCTGTCAGCGATCGTATCCCCATACGTTCCCAACTGATCTCATGTTCGGGTGCCACCTCGATATCCGCGAAGGACAGGTCGAACTGTGGGGCGTTGATCTGAACATACGATCCGGCGCGAATGCTTTTCTCCGTTTTTTCCGGTAAATCAAGGATGATTTCCTTGATCAAGGGTGAGACGGTACGGCTTTTGCTAACCGTGCACGCCCATGTTTCCGCTGTTAAATACTCGGTCGGCAGTTTGACCGCTAACGGGCCGCGCACGGTCACCTGACAGGCCAACCGGTAACCCGCTTTAGCATCTTTTGGCGATAATGCTGCGCGTTCAACCACAGAGGCATCGCCACCATCGGGCACCTGAATTCGACATAGCCCGCAGGTGCCGGAACCACCACAGCTTGTGGGAAGATGGATGCCGCTGCGGGAAAGGGAATCCAGCAATTTTTCACCAAGCGTGGCGTCGATAACTTTATCTCCGTTGACGGTTAGGCGTGTCGCTCCCTGCAACACCAAAAGACGTCGCGCGCCTAGCACGATGAAGGTCAGCGCCATGACCAACCCTGTGAAAACCAGCGAGCCCAAGATGGTTTCAGTCATTCAATGCTCACCCGAAATCCAAGCCGGTGAATACGGCAAATCCCATGGACATAAGCCCGGTCAAGATGAAGGCCAGGCCCAGCCCGCGAAGTCCTTCTGGCACATGGGTTTCGTCAATTTTTTCGCGCAAGGCAGCAAGGGCCCAGATGGCCAATGCCCAGCCCAGACCCGATCCAAAACCGTAAACAACGCTGTCGGCGAAATCCATGCGCCGTTCGATCATGAACAGACTTGCACCCAGAATGGCGCAGTTGACGGTGATCAGGGGCAGGAAAATGCCGAGTCCGACATAAAGCCGGGGGAAAAACCGATCCAGCACCATTTCCAGAATTTGAACGATTGCCGCGATCACTCCTATAGCGGCGATCAGGATCAGGAAGCTTAAATCAAGGTCGCCTCCGCCTGCCCAGGCCAGTGCCCCGTCCCGTAACAGCCATGTGTAGAGCAGGTTGTTGATCGGGACGGTGATGGTTTCGACGGCGATCATGGCCAGTCCCAGCCCGAAAGCGACGTCGAAACGGCGGGACACGGCCAGAAACGTACACATGCCAAGGAAATAGGAGAGGGCAAGGTTTTCGGTAAAAACGGAGCGGAGCAGCAGGTCAATCATTTTTGTGCTCCTTCTTCGGCCGGAACCTGGGCCGGCTCAACCTGTTCCGGATGCCTGTTGCGAACCCACCAGACAACAAGGCCAAGCAAGAAGAAGGCGCTGGGCGGTAATGACATCAGGCCAATTGGCGTAAACCAGCCGCCGTCCGATTCGGTGATAAATATGGGGGCGCCAAACAATGTGCCGGCGCCCAGCAACTCACGGAACGTGCCGACGATGACCAGAATAAGTGAATAGCCGAGTCCATTACCCAATCCGTCCTGGAAACTGCGAAGGGGTGGGTTTTTCATGGCATAGGCTTCCGCCCGACCGAGCACGATGCAGTTGGTAACGATCAGGCCGACAAAAACGCTTAGCCGCTTGCTCATGCTGAACCAATAGGCTTGCAGCAGTTGGTCGACGACGATGACCAGTGAGGCGATGATGGTAATTTGGATGATCAGGCGGATCGTCGGCGGGATATGGTTGCGGATTAGGCTGATGGAAACATTGGAAAGGGTCAAAACGAAAATCAGTGCGCCGCTCATGACTAGGGACGTGGACACCGATGTGGTAACGGCCAGCGCGGAACAAATGCCCAGCACGTGCAGGGTCACCGGATTGTTGGCCATGATGGGCTCCATCAGGGGCAGGGGTAACTTGTTCAACTTGCATCTCCCCGTCGCAATCGATCCAGATAAGGGCCATAGCCGTCAGGCCCAAGCCAGAAACGCATTAGCTTGCTGATTCCGCCGCCGGTTCGCGTTGCACCCGAAATTCCGTCGACTTCATGAATGCCTTTGGCGCGACCTTTCACTACCTCGATACGTATGGTGCCGTTGTTATCGGCAACTTCCCGACCCTGCCAGCGTTCGGTCCAGGAATCATTTTCGATTTTTGCCCCGAAACCGGGGGTTTCGTCATGGTCATGAAATTTCACCGCGGCAACAGTATTGATGTCACCTTCAAGGGCAAGGAACCCCTTTAGGGTCGACTTGTATCCTTTCCCGCGGACCGGCAAGATCACCAGGGACAGGGCCTCGCCATTGCGAACTTCATAAACGGTAGCGACGTCTTCCAATTGGCCGATGCGGGCCGGGTCGCGGCTGGGGGGAACCTGTCTCCAGATGCCGGAATCCTTTTTCACGTACTTGCCACTTGAAAGTTCCACGAAACGGGCTTCCGGCGCTTTGACGCCCAATTGTTCGATAATCGTCAGCATGCCGGCTTTGCTGGCCCGCTCGCGATTGGCATCGCGGAGCGGCTGCAGGGTGACGGCAGTAAGGGATACGAAGAAAGATGCAATTGCGGCGACCGTAAAGGCCATGCCGATAATTTTCCCCGGATGATCATTTGGAAGCGCCAGAAAGGATCGCCACCATGTGAGTGGACTACTCATGACGCGGCCTCCACTTCACAAGCTTGTCCAGCAAGGGAGCGAACAGGCAACCGAGCAGGGCGGCAAATACGACGCCGTCCGGTTGATCGGGGTCGGCCGATCGGATGACCATAATCAACATGCCAACCGTAAAACCGTGCAGCCAACGGGCGTTTTCAGAGCGAGGCGCACTTTCGACCCCGGCTGCCAAAAACAGGACACCCGCCACATAGGTGCCCAGCAGAGGCTGCTCCCAACTTATTGATCCCATGGTCAGTTGACTGCCCAGCACCGAACCGAGTGCCGCGCCAGCCACTACCCGCCATGCCAGGAACCCCTTCCACAGATAAATCGTTCCGCCGGCCAGGCTGGCGGCGGCAAAAACAGGGTCCTGTGTTTGCTCAAACAAATGGCGAAGCTGGAAACCATCATCCGGATAAGAAAAAAGCGCAAAGGCTAATGCGATCAGGGCCGGCGGAAGAATTGGCTTTCCACCGAAAACCTCGCGTCCGAAGATACTGCCGAAACAAATGGCCACCCCGGCACTAACCAAGGAAACCGGGGCTGGCAAAAAAACAACGAACATCAGAACGAAAGGAATGATGCCGGGCCCGATGGGGCGGTCCGCCTCCCGCGCAAACTTGGCACCCAGGGCGTAAGCAATAAACAGCGCCAAAACCAGCAGCATTAAACGATCAACGGCTGCCTCGGTTCCATCGCTATAAAGCCGTGCCGCTAGGGGTAATGAAAGGCCAGCAACTTTATACTTATTTTCGATCAATTTAATAAGCATTCGCGCCGCCTAATAGCTCTCTGTCTTGAGATATCCAGCAAGAATACTAGTTCATAATCGATCTTAGGTCTAATAACCATGTTGGCCTTGGTGGCGGCAGCTCTCCTTCACAATGTCTGCATAGGGTCAGGAGTACCGTATGCCACAACTCACTTGCGAGTTTCTAATCAATCTAAAGAAGTGCGGAGGCTTGTGCTATAATAGCCGAGTGCGGGCATATGGGGTGAGGATTGATCATATGTTGCGTTCGAACCATGGCATGGAAGAGGCGGCGCTTATGAAAACCGTAATCCTCGTTGTGTTTTTGGTCATTTTGTTACCGGTTATAAACTCCCGCAATCCGACCAAGCCCCATGTCGCAGGAACCCCGTATCACCATGTCGATGGAGGGTTTCCCAATCCTCCTGGAAGTCCGGAATACGCAGGCACTTGGAAGGATACCTTGTCTCCTTATCTGGATCGGACGTTAGAGGGCATCACCGGCTACGCGCCGACATTGTCGCCCGAATATATCCTTGCGCCTGAAAAAGTCCGAGAGGGGGTGGCGCAAACCATCGGACAGGACGCGTTGACTTGGTTGGGCCATGCGACTTTTCTCATCCATCTTGGTGGCAAGAGCACCTTAACGGACCCTTTCCTAACTGAGTACGCTATCGGGAAGCCGCATATAGATAGAGGCAGACATTTGCCGCATTTTCAGGAACGATCCGATATGCCAATGAATGCTTCTATTATTATAGTGGGTCATTTCACTTATGTTCTTCAGACGAATATGGCCCGACTGTGAACATACATTCCACGATCACTGCGCTGATATTGCCTATGACTTTCTCGTCGGCGCGATGGGATGCTTCGTCACTGGGCAAATCCAAATCCCATTGTCTGCGCCGGACAATGTAACTGGTGTAGCCTTCCTGACCGGGGCGTGAGATCGTCACCCGGTCACCAGCCAGCGGTATGCTAGGCACATCGAACATCAGGCTGTGACTCGGTTCATCCTCTTCATCCTGGAAGAGCCGGAGTTGGATATTCATGGCGTGTTACTCCTTCAAATAGTCTCGGGCACCATTTCGATGGCGCCGCACGGGCATTCGGTAGCGCACAGGCCGCAGCCCTTGCAGAAGTCGTAGATAAATTCGAAGCGCTTGCCCGGCCCCAGCTTCCGGACCGCGTTGTCGGGGCAAACGCCGTAACAGTTATCGCATTCGAAGCAGTTGCCGCAGGACAGACACCGCCGCGCCTCGAACAGGGCGTTGCTTTCGTCCAGATCGCCGATGACTTCGTCGAAGCTGGTCTGGCGGCGGACTATGTCGAGTCCCGGTTGTACCGACTTGGGCGCGTCGTCGTAATACCAGGTGTTGAGGTTTTCAAAAGCGGCCAGTTGGGCTTTTTCAAATTTTTCATAGGCCTCGCCCTTGAGCCATGCGTCGATGTGCCGCGCCGCCTTTTTACCGTGACCGACGGCGATGGTGACGGTGCGTTCCGAGGGCACCATATCGCCGCCCGCAAACAATCCCGGATAACCTGTCATCATCTGCGCGTCGACATCGATCACGCCGTCGGATGCGATGACGATGCCGGGTACTTTCTCCAGAAACGAGGTGTCGACGTCCTGGCCCAGGGCCAGGATCAGGGTGTCAGCCTCCAGGGTTTCGAATTCTCCCGTCGGTTGCGGTCGACCGTCCGCGTCGATCTTCATCTTTTCGACGGTGAACGTAGTCTCGTCTATTTGCTTGATGGTGCGCAGCCAGTGAATGAGGATGCCTTCTTCTTCCGCTTCTGCCGCCTCAAAATCGTGGGCAGGCATTTCCTTACGCGAACGCCGGTAAACGATCATCGCTTCGTCGACGCCCAGGCGCTTGGCCGTGCGCGCCGCATCCATGGCCGTGTTGCCGCCGCCGTAAATGATGACCCGGCGGCCCAATTGCGGCGGCTCAATCCCCGTTTCCATGTCGCGCAGCACACTGGCGGCATCGAGTATTTTGCCGGCGGCGTAGGCCGGGATGTCGATCCGCTTACCCAGATGAGCACCGACGGCGATGAATATGGCGTCGAATCCCTCGGTTGCGAAGGCGGCGGGGACATCATCAACCTTGCAGTTGAGTTCCAGTTTGACCCCGAGGTCGAGGATGCGCTGGATCTCCTTGTCTAGCACATCGCGCGGCAGGCGATACTTGGGGATGCCGAAACGCATCATGCCGCCCGCCATGGGCCCGGCCTCGCGAATGGTGACGTTATGCCCCAGACGGCGCAGGTGATAGGCGGCCGACAAGCCACTCGGCCCGGCCCCGACGACAAGCACCCGTTTGCCCGTCGCCAGAAGCTCCAGGTCCGGCGTCCAGCCGTTCTTCAGGGCTTGGTCTCCCAAGAATCGTTCGACGGCGTGAATAGCGACGGCTTCGTCCAGATCGCCCCGATTGCACGCGCCTTCGCATGGATGATAGCAGACTCGCCCCATCACCGCCGGCATCGGGTTGTCGCGCATCAGCACCTGCCAGGCCGTTTCATAGTCGCCTTCTTCCGCGTGATAGAGCCAGCCCTGAATGTTTTCGCCGGCCGGGCAGGCGTTGTTGCACGGCGGCAGCCGGTCAAGATAGACCGGCTTCAGGGTGCGCCACGAACCGGTGTGATTGGCCAGAGAAGAGCCGGGGTCGAGGGTGATGGCGAAGGGAAGCTGTTTGGTCATGACGGTGCCTCTCCGTCGAGCAGGCCGAAGCGTTCGATGTTGTGATCGGCCATGCGCTGAATGGCGGCAATGCTGGCTATGTCCTTGGCGTCTTTGCGGAACAGATGGGCGAAGCGCTTTTGGATGCATAGATAGTCCTCGACCGGTACCCGGCGGCGGATTTTCGTGGCCTTTGTCACTTCCCCGTGCTCGGCCTCGAACAATGGGAACAGGCCGCTTTCGACGGCCAGTCTGGCGACGTGTATGGTCGCATCCGATGCCGTGCCCCAGCCCAGCGGACAGGGAACCATGATGTGGATGTAGCGCGCCCCTGACATACCCATGGCCTTTGTCACTTTGGCCTCTAGGTCATGCAAGTCGGCAACGGAAGCGGTCGCCACATAGGGGATGTTGTGGGCCATGGCGATCAGCGGCATATTTTTGCCGGTACCGAAGACGTTGCCCGGAGCTTCGCCGATGGCTTGGGTGGTCGCCGTGCGGGCCGCCGGCGGCGTCGCGCTGGAACGCTGAACGCCAGTGTTCATGTAGGCTTCGTTGTCGTAACAGATGTAGAGGACATCGTCGTTACGTTCGAACATGCCGGACAGGCAACCAAAACCGATGTCGGTGGTGCCGCCATCGCCGCCCTGGGCGACGACTTTAATATCCTTTCGGCCTTTAACACGTAACGCCGCCGCGACGCCGGTGGCGACGGCCGGGGCATTTCCAAAAAGCGAATGCAGCCACGGAAGTTGCCACGATGTTTCCGGATAAGGGGTGGTGAAGACCTCCAGGCAACCGGTGGCGTTGACGGCGACCAGTTGGCCGTCGGTGGCGCGCATGGCCGTATCCAGCGCATAACGTGCGCCGAGGGCCTCGCCACAGCCCTGGCAAGCCCGGTGGCCGGAGGTGATGGCGTTGGAACGGTCCATACTGGCCTGAACCGTCCGCTTGGATTCGTCGAGCAGACGGTTGCCGACGGTGTGGGTACCGGTCTGGTAGAACTTGATGGTTTGCGGAGTGCGATCGGTCATTTGCTTAGCCCCCCGGCCTTCTGGCGCAGGATATGTTCGGCAGTCGGACCCGAACGCCTGGTTCGGCGGGCGCGGACGATTTCATGCTCGACCGCCCCGTGGTCTAGATCAAGGAACTGAAGGTCGGGCAACCTGTCCTCGGCGGCCGCTTCGAAGACTTCCTGCAGGGAAGTCATGGTGATGGTTCGGCCGCCGAGGCCGGCGATGACGGTATAGACCGGCAGACTGGCGCCACGCAGCGACATGCGCACGTTGGAGGCGACGATACCGCCGAGCCCCGGGGCCAGACTTTTTTCAATGACCACGACACGTTTCGCTCCGGTCAGGGCGTCCCTTAATTCATCCAGCGGGAAGGGCCGGAACGAGCAGATGCTGACCGATCCGATGGCGGCGCCATTTTCGTGCATATGGTCGATCACTTCCTTGATGGTGCCGTTGACGGAACCCAGAGCGATGACGATGGTTTCGGCACCTTCAGTCCTGTATTCGTGAATCAATCCGCCCGATTCCCGGCCGAACACATCTTTGAAAACACCGCTGATTTCTGGGATCAGTTTCAACGCTTGTAATTGTGTGTCATTGGCCAGATAGCGCACCTCGGTGAAGGCCTCGGGACCGACCATGGCCCCGATGGAATAGGGATCATCGGGATCAAGAACCTGTACCGGCTCAAATGCTGGCAGAAAGGCGTCTACTCCCTCCTGAGTCGGGATATCCAGACGCTCGTAAGCGTGAGTCAGGATGAAGCCGTCCATGCAGACCATGACCGGGCAGCTTAATTCCTCGGCCAACCGGAAGGCCTGGATGTGCAGGTCGACGGCTTCCTGGTTGGTTTCCGCATAGAGTTGAATCCAGCCAGCATCGCGCATGGACATGCTATCCGAATGGTCGTTCCAGATGTTGATGGGGGCGCCGATGGCCCGGTTGCCGATGGTCATGACGATGGGCAAGCCCAGACCGGCAGCGTTGTACACGGCTTCGGCCATAAACAGCAATCCCTGGCTGGCCGTCGCCGTGTAGGTCCTGGCCCCGGCTGCAGACGCTCCAATGGCAACCGACAGGGCGGCGAATTCCGATTCGACGTTGATGAATTCGCAATTCACCAGGGTGCCGTCCTTGACCAGCGCGCCAACCCCTTCGACGATATGGGTCTGGGGCGTGATGGGATAGGCGCAAACCACTTCCGGGCGGCACAGCGCCACGGCTTTTGCGACAGCCTCCGATCCTTCCATCTGTTTAAACATATGCGCTCTCCTGTTAGGCGGCCTTATGTTATGCAGCCTTGGCGATGTCGAAAGCTTCCGTGGCGGCGGCGACGTTGGCTTCCCCGACAGCGCCCGGGAATTTTTCCAGTATGGCCTCGGCCACTGAATTCATATGAAGCCGTCCAGAAATGGCTGCGAACCCCCCCAGCAGGGCGGCGTTGGGTACGGGGCGCTGAACGTGCTTCATGGCCAATTCCGTGGCGCCGACAATGCAAACATGATGCGGCGGAAACTTGCCAATAAAATCTGCGATGCCCAATTCAACGAAGGTGCGGGTGGAATTGATAACGATAAAACCGTCCGTCTTTAATCCCTGGAAGACGTCAACTGAATGTAACAAGGTGGTGTCCTGAATAATCAGGGCATCCGGTTCCTGAATGGGTTCGCGCAGGCGGATTTCCTTGTCGTCCAGTCGGCAGAACGACACCACGGGCGCCCCCATCCGTTCTGACCCAAAACTGGGAAAGGCCTGGGCGTGCGTGCCCTCGATGAAGGCAGCCACAGACAACAGTTCTGCGGCCGTCACAACGCCCTGTCCCCCTCTGCCGTGGATGCGTATTTGGAACATCAGATAGGTCAGCCCTTGTTTTTCGATTCTCGAGTATTGCCCTAAAGTTTTACGCACTTAGGCGCCAGGGCAGAGGCCTCCAGACGACGAACTAAATGCGTGATGCTAACGTAAATCACTGCGGTCGGCATTGATGGGGATCAATCATTCCTGACCGGCGAACGAATAGCCCTGTGACTGAAACGCCTGATTTTAGCTGCGGGTTCAACTGATCGACGCAACACTTTATCTTAAACGCAAAGATGGAGTGTTGCGTCGATCAATTGAGACCACCGCCATAATCAGGCATTCATGAATTGATCAAGATGCTTCAGGGGAGATTTTCGCGCACATAAACCTCGATCCGCGGCGGGCCGAGAACGGGAAGGGAGTTCTTTTCAATATGGTAGTTGGTAAGAATTCTTAAGGCTTCATGCGCCTCGTGGCTAACATCCTGATTGATGACCGCATCCATGACGCCTTCGATCAGGAATTGCCGTGAAAACTTCGTTACCTCATGGCCTATGAAAATAGTGTCCTGGTCATAGCCGCGTTCCCGCAGGGCATGGCCGATACCACGATTGCCGGCGCCGATGTTATAGATGCCGAGAAGTCCGTCATGGCTGTCCAGAATTTTTAATGTCTGCTGATAGGCTTTTTCAAAATCATCCTTGTTGTCGACCCGGTCGGCAATTTCAAGATTTGGAAACTGTTCGCTCAGGGCATCGCGGAACCCGAACTCCCGTTCCTGGTGATCGCGATAGCTTAACCCGATGCTGCCGGCGATCAGGACAACGTTGCCGGTATTTTTTGAGGCGAAGCGGCCCATCAGATAACCCGCCGTCCGGCCGGCGGCGCGATTATCGAGGCCGACATATCCCTGGCGGCGCGAATTTGAAAGGTCCGATACCAGCGTCACCACCGGAACGCCCTGATCGACCACGTCATTGACCGCCTCGCGGACGATGGGGTTGTCCAGAGCGACGACGGCCAGGCCGTTTGAGGTGGGGCCGAACTTGCGAATGCTGTCGGCCAAAACTTGCGGATTAAAACCCTCGATTCTGTGACAGCGGGCGTTGATGCCACCTGATTCCTGGTGTGTCGCCGCGGCCTGGATCGCCTCGTGCAGGTTTTGCATGAAGGTGTTGGTGCCGGCCGGAAGAATGAAGTCAAAGGTCAGGGCCGTGCGAAGCCCCAGGCTTCCAGAACCCACATCGGGGGCATTTTCCAGACGTTGAATGGCTTCCTGAATGCGTTGCACCGTATGCGGCTTGACGCCGGGCCGGTCGTTGACGACACGATCGACGGTGGCGACGCCGACGCCCGCTTCCTGGGCGATGTCTGCGATGCGGATCTTACGTTTACTCACCATAACCAACTTTCATGTCTTAGAAGGAATTCGAATCCCTCAACGATTCGAGGAAAACATATCAAGAAGGAAAAAAAACATCAAGTAAAAACCATCAATTTACATAAAAAAATACATCAATGAGGTTTTATTCTACATCAACTTTTGTAAATGCCGTTTCTATAAAAAGTCTGTATTTTCAGATTGCTAAAGTGGTTATCAGTGGATGATTTATACAAAATGATGTATTTTGATGGAATTAATTTGAAATTTGATGTTGACATACCCTCAAAGAATAAACATCATGCTGATCGAAATGAGGCAGATGAGGACATCAATTTGATGTTATTCATTGAAAGTAGACCTTAAATAGCAAGCAGGCGAATCGAACGTTTACTGGAGGGCGTCATTAGGCGCAGAAGGAAATGGACGGAAACCGACAAGATCAGAACAAGACCATTCTTCGGGTCAAAGGCATCAACAAGGCCTTTGGTTCGATTCAGGTGTTGTTCGGGATCGATTTCGATGTCCGCCCCGGCGAGGTCCATGCCCTGTTGGGAGAGAACGGTGCCGGAAAATCCACACTGGTGAAAATTCTTTCGGGCTACCTGCAGCCCACATCCGGCACCATCGACGTCGCCGGACGATCTATCGAATTAACCGACAGCAGCGTCGGCGAGGATCAGGGCATCGTCCTGATCCATCAGGAATTCAATTTGGCAGAACAGTTAACGGTCGAGGAAAATATTTTCCTTGGCCGCGAAGCCTTCCGCAGTTGCTTCCTGGACAAACGCCTGATGCAGGCGCGGTCGCGGGAACTGTTGCAGGAGTTGCAGTGCGACATCGATCCAGACACCCGCGTGCAGGACCTGTCCGTATCGGACAAGCAGATGGTCGAGATCGCCAAAGCCATATCCCGCGACGCCCGTGTGCTGATTATGGATGAACCTACGGCCGTGCTGACGACGAAGGAAGTCAAGGTCCTGTTCCGGCTGATTAATGAACTGAAGCGCACGGGCGTGGGCATCGTCTATATCTCCCACAAGCTCGACGAAATAGAAGCCATTGCCGATCGCGTCACCATCTTGCGGGACGGACACCACATTACGACCGACCGCACCGACAACCTAAAGCCGGATGACATGGCGCGTCTAATGGTCGGGCGCGGACTGAACGACATGTTCCCCGAACGCCCGCCCTTGGGCGGCGACACGGACGTGGTCCTGAAGGTCGATAATCTGTCGGTTCCCGGCCATGTCATGGACGCATCCCTGGAATTGCACAAGGGCGAAGTGCTCGGGTTCGCAGGCCTGATCGGTGCCGGTCGCACCGCCCTGATGGAAGCCATTGTCGGTTTGCGCGAACGCAGCGGCGGCAAGATTTTCCGCCACGGTCAGGAAGCCTGTATCCGGTCGCTGGGCGATGCATCCGATTTGCGCATGGCCTATTTGACCAAGGACCGCAAGGGCTGCGGTCTGCTCATGCAGATGCAGCTGCGTCCCAACCTGACACTGCTGGCGCTCGATCAATACGGTCGTTACCTGATCGATGAAGAACGGGAATCCAAGGCCTTGAGCAAGGCGATCGAGGAATTCGACATTCGCGTTGGCGATGTATCGGCGACGGCGGGAACCTTGAGCGGCGGCAACCAGCAAAAACTGCTGCTTGCCAAGATCATGCAGATCGATCCCGAGGTTATTATTATCGACGAGCCGACACGCGGCATTGACGTTGGCACGAAACACCAAATTTACATGTTCATCAATGAACTGACCAGGCAGGGAAAATCCCTGATCCTGATCTCGTCTGAAATGCAGGAAATAATTGGATTGTGTGACCGCGTTGTCGTCATGCGCTCCGGTTTTGTGACCGGTACTCTAAGCGGTGACGAAATCGAAGAGCACGAGATCATGCGCTACGCAACCGGCTTAAAGGGGGTGGAACGTGATGACCGAATTAGTGCGTAGCATGACAACCGCTATGCGGTTCGATTTCGATTTCAAGACCTATGGTCCGTTTTTGGCGCTGCTCGCCCTGATCATCCTCGGCACGTTGGTGAACCCGGCGTTCGTCAGCGAAGCAAACATGACCAACATGCTGACGCGAAGCGCCTTCATCGGAATTATCGCCGTCGGCGCCACGTTCGTCATTACGGCGGGCGGCATCGATCTTTCCGTCGGCTCAATGGCGGCGTTTATTGCCGGCATCATGATTATCATCATGAATACGCTGCTCGGCACCCTGGGTGTCGGATGGCTGACCATTCTGACTGGAATGGCGCTGTCTGTCGTTATAGGATTCGCGGCGGGCATGATCAACGGCCTGGTGACAACGCGCGGCAAAATCGAAGCCTTTATCGTCACCCTGGGAACCATGGGCATCTATCGCTCGCTGGTTACCTATTTCGCCGATGGCGGCACCCTGTCGCTGGACTTCTCGATCCGCGAAATCTACCGGCCCATTTACTACGACGCCGTGTTGGGAATTCCCTATCCGGTGCTGGCCTTCGCGCTGGTGGCGGTGGCCGGGTACGTGGTGCTCAACAAGACGCGCTTCGGACGCCACTGCTTCGCCATCGGCTCCAACGAACATGTGGCCAAGTATGTAGATATGTACGTACCTGCGAGACATCTTCTTTAATCTCCTGATTGGAGAGGGAGGATGTTTTAATGAACAACGACCAACGTGAAATTCGCCGCAAACTTCGTATACTTGATCATGCAGACAGGATCGGTGATGTCAGTAAAACCTGTCGGTATTTTGGCATTGGCCGAGCCAGCTTCTATCGCTGGCGACATGCCTATCAGGACAATGGCGAAGCAGGATTAACTAACGCCAGATCCGTGCCGCATAATCACCCCAACAAAACACCGCCAGAAATCGTCGAAAAGGTCCTTCATCTCCGGCGCAAATATCACCTCGGCCCGATCAGGATCATGTGGTATCTGGAGCGCTATCACGGCATTAAGTTATCGGATGCAGGGATTTATCGGATACTCAAACGTAACGGCCTGAACCGGCTACCCGGCGGCACGCGGGTACGTAAGATTCACACCAAACGATATAACAAACAGGTCCCTGGCCATCACATCCAGATGGATGTCAAGTTCTTGACATTCAAAGGTAATCAAGGACAGAAGGTTCGCCGTTTTCAGTATACGGCCATTGATGACGCAACCCGCGTACGGGCTTTGAAAGTCTACAAACGCCACACCCAGGTTAATGCCATCGACTTTGTCGATCACATCATCGAAAAGTTCCCGTTCCGAATCAGAGAAATCAGGACCGATAATGGACATGAATTCCAGGCCAAATTCCACTGGCATGTCGAGGATAAAGGAATCCGACACGCCTATATCAAGCCGAGCTCCCCGCAGCTCAATGGCAAAGTGGAGCGATCACACCGGTCAGATCAACAGGAATTCTACCAGCTTCTCAGCTACAAAGACGACGTCGATCTGGACGCCAAGTTGATGGAGTGGGAAAACTTCTACAACTTCGCAAGACCTCATGGAGCCTTCAACGGAAAAACACCTTACGAAGCACTCCGTGAACGACTATCATCGACCAATCAGATGTCTCGCTGAAACGCTTACATTACAGTTTTGCTCCCACCAGGCCCTCTCGTCTCCCCGAGCATAGAGGGCGCGATGGTGGATGTAGCGGAGCGGCACAGCCCACTCATCACTGACCTTTCGGCCCATGTCGCGGGGTTGCGCAAACTTGAATTGAACAAGGAAATTCTGACCGGATCAGGCCAAGACAATCTTCTGACGATTTCCGGTGACATCACGTGTCGCATTCCTGGTATCGATGACGAGCCTGCACGCCTGAACAACATCGGCGTAATCAACCCCGTCATGATCGGTGACGATCAGCGCTGCGTCGTAATCGGCAAAGGCCTTCGCAGGCCAGTCCACCGAGCGCCGCCCGGCCAGTCCGCCGTGTTCGCGGGTCATGGGAATTTCCGCCACGTGGGGATCATGATAGGCAACTTCCGCCCCCTGCCCCTCCAGCAGCTCGATAATCACAAAGGCCGGGCTTTCCCGGGTGTCGTCTACATTCTTCTTATAGGCCAGCCCGAGTAGCAGGATTTTTGCGCCCTTCAGGCCCTTGCCGAAGCGCTCCTTTAGCTGGGCTTCCAGAGTCCTTACAACATGCCCCGGCATAGCTGTGTTGATTTCGCCGGCCAGTTCGATAAAGCGCGTCTCCTGGCCGAACTGTTTGGCCCGCCAGGTCAGGTAGAACGGATCGATGGGGATGCAGTGGCCGCCCAGGCCGGGGCCGGGGTAGAACGGCATGTAACCGAACGGCTTGCTTTTCGCCGCCTCGATCACTTCCCAGATGTCGATGCCCATTTTGCCGTAAATCAGCTTCAATTCGTTGACCAGGGCGATGTTGACGGAACGGAAAATATTTTCCGTCAGCTTCACCGCCTCCGCCGTATCCATGGATGATACGGGGACAATTTCGGTGACGATCCGGCCGTAAAGGGCGCAGCCAAGGCTGAGGGCCTGATCGCCGTCGCCGCCGACCACCTTGGGAATGGTTTTGGTCCCGTGGCTCGGGTTGCCGGGGTCTTCGCGTTCCGGCGAATAGACCAGGAAAAAATCGCTCCCCGATTTCAGCCCGCCGGCCTCCAGAATGGGCCGCAGGACTTCCGCCGTGGTGCCCGGATAGGTGGTCGATTCAAGGGCCACCAACTGGCCCGGCCGCAAGGTTTTGGCGATCGCCTCGGCGGTGGCGATGACATAGCTTAAATCCGGCTCTCGGGCCCCCGTCAATGGCGTCGGCACGCAAATGATGATGACATCCATCTGCGCCAGGGCGGAAAAATCGTCGCTGGCGTCGAACTGGCCCGTGCCCAGCATGCCGGCGACTTTTTCCGCGCCGATGTGTTGCAGATAGGAGTGCCCGCCATTTAGGGCGGCAATTTTGGCCCCGTCCACATCGAACCCGGTGGTCCTCAGGCCGCCCTCGACACAGGCGATGGCCAGCGGCAGACCCACATAGCCCATGCCGATAACCCCGACCCGGGCGCCGCCGCCCTCAATCAGGACCATCAGGCCGTCAAAAGCCCTGGAAGTCGTTGCTGTTGCTTGTTTTGCGTTCATTCAGGTTCATTTAATGTCGGGTTTCTATGATACAGTCGAACCTATCGTCCACCACCCGAATTGCAAGGGCAATTATGGAAGAATACGACCTTAGCAACCTCAATGTTCTGATCGTCGATGAAAACGAGCACATGCGTGCCCTGATACGGACCATCCTGATCGAACTCGGTATCAAGGATGTCCGCGACACCTCGGATTCGGATGTGGCCATGACCCTGTTCCGGGAAACCACCGCCGACATCGTGTTTTCCGACTGGGTGCCCGGCCACAACGAGCTCAAGTTCCTGCATCAGGTGCGCGATCAGGGCACCAGCCCCAATCCCTTCGTTCCCATTATCGTTGTCTCGGCCTATTCGGAAAAGCCCAACGTGCTGTCGGCCCGCGACCTGGGCATGACCGAATTCCTGGCCACCCCGCTGTCGGTCAAGAAGGTCTATCAACGGCTGTGCTCGGTGATCACCGACAAGCGCGCGTTCATCAAGCAGGATCGTTTCTTCGGCCCCGACCGCCGCCGCCACCTGAGCAAGGAGTTCCGGGGCGAAGAGCGCCGCCAACAACAAGAGGCCGCAGAGGCGGCAGGCACGACAACGGCGCCATAATCTGCTATAACAAAAAAGATCATCCAAGAACTTCTCACGTCATAGAGACATAAGGAGATGTGTCATGGAGATTCACAAACTCACGACGTTTTTCAAGTGGTCTACGATCATCAACGTTGGCCTGTTTTTGGTCTCGGCCCTGGGGCCCTATCTGGCCCTGCTGATCGTCGGCAGGAATGATTCCCCGGCCCACCCGGGGGCCGCATGATGGACTTGATCCCGTGGTCCGACGACTTTAAAACCGGCGACCGTGAAATTGATCACGAGCACTGGGGCCTGTTCGCGCTGATTCATGATCTTGCCGGCAAGCAGGCCGGGGGCGCCGACGATGCCTCTATCGCATCAACCATCGAGGCGCTGGTCGCCTATGTGGATGTGCATTTTGAACACGAAGAACGGCTGATGCAGCGGCTCGGCTATCCCGACTTTGCCGCCCACAAAAAGGCCCACCAGGCCCTGGACAAGCGGGTCGCCGAATTTCAAACAGAATTCCAGAACGCCCCCCACAGCTTCGACTACCCGGCGTTCATGGCATTCCTGTCCACCTGGCTCGGCCAGCACATCCTGAAACAGGACATGGCCTTCGCCGCCTTTCGGGGCAAGCAGCCTTAATCTTCCGGGCCGATCCACGCGAAAGGGTTATGGGCGATTTCCCAAAGGTGGCCGTCGGGATCGTGGAAGTAGCCATGGGTGCCGCCCCACGATGCCTTTTGCACCGGCTTGACGACGGTCGCCCCGGCGGCCCGCGCCTGTTCCATCACGGCGTCAACTTCCGCCTCTGATCCGACATTATGGGCCAGGTTGAAGCCGCTATAGCCGCTGCCCTCCGGCGACACGGTGGCGTCGGCGGCCAGCGCCCGGCGCTCGGATAATCCCAGCCAGGAGCCGTTCAGGTTAAAAAAGGCGACTCCCGGCGGCGACGGCATTTTCGGCAACCCCAAACCCTCTTCATAAAACGCCACGGATTTTTCCAGATCGGCGACGGCCAGGGCGATCATGCTGATTCTGGGTTTCATGGGCCGATCACCTGAACCGTCTCGAAGCCCTCGAACCGGGGCGGGCCCAAGTAGATGTCCTTACGGCTGTCGCCGGCTCTGGCGTGGGCCTTGCGAAAGGCGTCGGATTTGGTCCAGCCGTCGAAATGTTCGGCGCTCTGCCAGACCGTGTGGGAGACGAACAGGGTATGATCCTCGGCCTCGGGACCGCGCAGCAGGCGGAACTCGACGAAACCGGGAACCTGGTTCAGGTGCGAGTCACGCTCGGCCCAGATGCGCTCGAATTCACCCTCCTCGCCCTTTTTGATGCGAAACCGGTTCATGGCGATATACATGTCGTTTCCTTTGCATGACTGGTGCGGGCGGCCGGACTTGAACCGGCAAGGCCGTGAGGCCGAGGGATTTTAAGTCCCTTGTGTTTACCAATTTCACCACGCCCGCGTGACCTATTGGAATCTCGGCCAAGGGTATAGCATGTTTGCCAAATCGTGCTAACACTGGCTGCCATGAAAAACCAGATTCCACCCGACTTCGACGCTAGCTTTCAAGGCAAACTCGACGACTTGCTGGCGTGGCGGCGCGATGTCCGGCGCTTTCGCACCCAGCCCATCGATCCGGCCGTCATCGAGGGGCTGATCGCCACCGCGACCCTGGCCCCCAGCGTCGGCAACAGCCAGCCGTGGCGCTTCGTGCTGGTCGAGGGCGCCGCCCCACGGGCCGCCATCCGCGCCAATTTCCAGGCCGCCAACGCGGGCGCCCTGGCCGATTACGCCGGTGAGCAGGCGAAGCTTTATGCGTCGTTGAAGCTGGCGGGGCTCGACCGGGCGCCGGTCCATCTGGCGGTGTTCGCCGATACGGGCACCTGCGCCGGGCATGGCCTGGGCAAGAAAACCATGCCCGAAACCCTCGCCTATTCGGTGGTCGGCGCCGTCAACACCCTGTGGCTGGCGGCCCGGGCCCAGGGCATCGGCGTCGGCTGGGTGTCGATCCTGGATGCGGATCAGGCCGCCGCCGACCTGAAAGTGCCGGGCGGCTGGCGGCTGGTTGCCTATCTGTGCATCGGCTGGCCGGAGGAAGAACACATGGACCCGGAACTGGAGCGCCACGGCTGGCAGGATCGGCTCGATATTCAGGATGTTATTTTTAGGCGCTGACGCGGCTTTTCAAGGCGGCCTGCGTTTCGCCCGGCCATTCAAGAATACCGCCGTCCATGGATACGGCCTTAAAGCCGTGCTGGGTGAGCAAAATGGCGCCGACCTGGCTGCGCCGGCCGCTGCGGCAATAAACCACCACATCACGGGATTTATCCATTTCCCCCATGCGGGCGCGCACGTTGCCGAGCGGAATGTGGATACAGCCGGGAATATGGCTTTCCATCCATTCATCTTCATAACGCACATCCAGCAACTGGGCCCCGCCGGCAAGCTGGTCTTGCGCCTGGGCTGAGGAAATGCGAACCACCGAGGGTTTTGAAATGAGCTCCCGGTAGCTTTCCCCGTCCAGGGTCAGCAGGCGGCCATTGGTCACCATCCTGACCGTGGCGTTGCGGGCATCCCCCAGAATCAGGGCTTCCTCGCCGAAACCATCGCCGCTGCCAAGGCTCGCCACGTGCCGGGGTTCGTCATCATCCAGGTCTTCCTGCCAGACTTCGGCGGATCCTTCCAAGATGAAGTAAAACAGATCGCCCTTGTGATCCTGACCGACCACTTCAGTACCGGCATCGACGGTGATTTCCTTCATGTGTTGATAAATGTCGATCAGCGCCGGCGACGGCAGGGTGGCGAAGCTTTTGGCATTGCGCATCAAAACCAGATGCAGCACATCAATATCCGCCTGCCGGTCGCTGGCCAGGGCATCCAGGGAAACAATGTCGTTGATGGCGTCGCCGTCACCCTTCAACAGCAAGGTGTCCGTGTACGCCCGGAGCCGGATGGTGCCGTCGTCGCCGTGGAAAACCATGGGGCTGCTTGCGGTGTTGTGGGAATGGACGGTCTCGCCGGCATAGCGGCCTTCGGCACCCAGAATATCCAGCGCCCCCCGGATCACGGTCACGTACTGGTCGGCGGTGGATTGCAATTCGATACTTTCATCCGAAGACAGATGAACGATATCCAGCGAGCCCGCAAAAACCGCCTGCAAGCCACGATCCGACAGTTTGCAGAACGGCGACAGGGATTTCTCCCGGATCATGACTTCAATGTCGTTGAACATTTCCCCCCCGGTGCCCCCCGGCACCCTGTCGCGACGAATCATATTATGTTCGCTCTTAACGCACGGGCTCGTCTATAACAATATGACAGTTGGCTCATATACATTGACCGGGGGGCGGTGTGATTGCATTTCTTCGGGGATACCTCCCCATTCTCGACTGGCTGCCGCACTATTCCAAAGACCAGCTCAGCGGCGACCTTAACGCCGGGGTGGTAACGGCGATTATGCTGGTGCCCCAGGGCATGGCCTACGCCATGCTGGCCGGGTTGCCGCCGGAAATGGGCCTGTATGCCAGCGTGCTGCCGTTAATGATGTACGCGGTATTCGGCTCCAGCCGGGTGCTCGCCGTCGGCCCGGTGGCCCTGGTGTCGCTGATGGTGGCCAGCACCCTGAATGGCTTGAGCGCCGAATTGCCCCACGATCAACTGGCCGGGGCGGCCGGGTTGCTGGCCCTGATGGTCGGCGTGATCAGCATCACCATGGGGCTTTTGCGGCTCGGCTTCATCGTCAACTTCATCAGCCACCATGTGATTTCCGGCTTTACCAGCGCCGCCGCCCTGATTATCGCCCTCAGCCAGCTCAAGCATCTGCTGGGCGTTAACATTCCGCGCACCCATAATATTTTTGCCATATTGGAAACCGCCATCGACCGCCTGAGCGCCGTCAACATGGCCAGTCTGGCCATCGGCATCGGGGCCATTTCGGGGCTGGTTTTTTTCAAGAATTACCTGGGTCGGTTCCTTAAAGGCACCGCCCTGAACAGCCATGTTAAAGACACCCTGAGCAAGGCCGGGCCCTTGGTGGTGGTGGTGCTGTCCACCCTCACCGTTTATACCTTTGCCCTGGATACCGGCTTCGGGGTCAAAATTATCGGACTCATCCCCCAAGGATTCCCGCCGTTTACGGTGCCTCACATTAACGGCGGCCTGATCATGGCCCTGTTGCCATCGGCAATTTTGATCAGCTTCGTCGGCTTCGTCGAAAGTGTTTCCGTGGCCAAGGTGCTGGCCAGCCGCCGCCGCCAGAAGATCGTGCCCAATCAGGAACTGGTCGGCCTGGGGGCGGCCAACCTTGGCGCCGCGTTGAGTGGCGGATATCCGGTCACCGGCGGGTTCAGCCGTTCCAGCGTCAATTTCCAGGCTGGTGCCAATACGCCGTTGGCATCCATCATCACCGCCATACTGGTGGCCGTGACCGTGGCCTTCCTGACGCCGCTTTTCCACTATCTGCCGAAAGCGGTTCTGGCCTCGATCATCATGGTCGCGGTGGTCACCCTGATCGACACAAAAACCGCGAAACATGCGTGGGCCTACAGCAAGTCTGATGCATTTTCCCTGATCTCCACCTTTATCGCCGTACTCGCCGTCGGTATCGAACTTGGCCTCGCCGTCGGCGTCGTCATCGCCGTCGCCTTGCACCTGTGGCGCACCAGCCATCCCCACGTTGCCATCATCGGCCGGGTGCCCGGCACGGAACACTTCCGCAATTACCTGCGCCACAAGGTTCTGCGATCAAAACTTGTGACGGCGGTACGCATCGACGAAAGCCTGATGTTCGCCAATGCCGCCTGGCTTGAAGAATGGGCGCTTGGGTTTGTCGCCGACAATCCGGACAGCAAGCACCTGGTGCTCAACTGCGCCGCCATCAATTTCATTGACGGCAGCGCCCTGGAAGTGCTGGAGCGGCTGGAAGAGGAACTGGCCCACGCTGGCGTTACCCTGCATCTGGCCGAGGTCAAGGGCCCGGTCATGGACCGCTTGCAGAAAAGCGGCCTGATCGATCATCTGGGGGAGGCCCGCATCCACCTGAGCACCCACGAGGCGATGACCCGGCTCGGCCATCCCCTATAGGAGCAAAGCCTATTCCTCTTCCGGCTCGGCCCCCAGACCGCGGACCAGCTGCTTGACCGCTTCCGTCGCCCGATCATTGGCGGCGGCGTCGAGGGAGCGCATGACCAGGCTGGAGCCGAACTTGCCGGCCCGGAAAAACGGGTAGCTGCCGATCTCGACCATGGGGTAATCGTTTTGAATGTCGCCCAGGCCCGCCGCCAGGGTGCCTTCGCCCATATAGGCGACGACCGTGCGCGACAGCATGGGCGGGCCGCCGACCAGGCTTTCCTTCATGCCCTCGAACATCACCTGCATGATTTTAGGAATGCCTGCGAACACGAAAACGTTTTCCATCCGGTAGCCCGGCGCCTTGCTGATCGGGTTGTCGATCAGTTCGGCGCCCTCCGGCACGTCGCACATTTTCAGGCGCTGTTCGTTCAGCTTCAGTTCCGCATCCTTGCTGTAATGCCGGCGCATGGCGGCGACGGCATCCGGGTGGCGATAAAGCGGCACACCGAATGCCTGGGCGATGGCATGGGACGTAATATCGTCGTGGGTCGGGCCGATGCCGCCGGTGGTGAACACGTAATCGAAATTCGGCCGGCAGGCGTTGACGGTGTCGATAATGGTGTCGGTCACATCGGGGATGACCCGGGCCTCGGTCATGCGCACGCCGATGTCGTTGAGCCGCCCGCCCAGGAACGCCAGATTTAAATCCTGGGTACGTCCCGACAAAACTTCGTTGCCGATAATGATAAGGCACGCGGTTTTCATAGCCAGTCCCTGAGCAACGCCACCAGCGGCACATCCGCCGGCGGCATATCATAGCCTGCAAGGTCTAGGGGGCGCACCCATTTCAGGGTTTGCCCTTCCAGCGCCTCGAGGGTGCCCTTCCAGATGCGGCACACGAAAAGCGGCATCAGCAAATGAAAGGCTTCCGGCCCGGCTTCACCGGCGTCATAAAAATGCGAGGCGAAGGCCAGCGGCGCCAGGCAGCTTTCCGATATGTCGATGGCCAGCTCTTCCTTCAACTCGCGCACCAGGGCGGCTTCCGGGGTTTCGTCAGTCTTGACCTTGCCACCGGGAAATTCCCACAAGCCGGCCATGGCCTTGCCCGCCGGCCGCCGGGCCAGCAGCACCCGGCCATCGGCATCGATCAACGCCACCGCCGAGACCAGCAGCGACGATACCGGCCCGTTGGGCCGTTTGAATGGGGCGTCGAAACAACCGCCGTCAGGAACGATAATCGGCATTGATGGTAATGTAGCCATGGGTCAGGTCGCAGGTCCATACCGTCGCCCGGCCATCGGCGATTCCCACATCGGCAAGGATGTCAATTTCCTGGCCCTTCATGTGTTCGGCGACCGGGGCTTCATCGTAATCATTGCGGGCCAGGCCGTCCTCGGCGATCAGGTGGCCGCCGATGGTGATCGATAGCTTGTCCCGGTCGGCCTTCTCGCCGGCCTTGCCGACGGCCATGACAATACGGCCCCAGTTGGCGTCCTCGCCGGCGATGGCGGTTTTGACCAGCGGCGAATTGGCGATCGACAGCGCGATGCGCTTGGCCGCCATATTGTTTTCGGCGCCGCTGACGGTGACGGAAATAAATTTCGACGCCCCCTCGCCGTCGCGCACCACTTGCTGCGCAAGGTCGATCAGCAAATCATCAAGCTGATCGCGAAATTCATCCAGGGCCGGGGCATCGGCGGATGCGAACATGTCATTCCCGGCGGCCCCGGTGGCGAACAGCATCAGGGTGTCGCTGGTCGAGGTATCGCTATCGACGGTGATGGAATTGAAGGACTTGTCGGCACCGGTGTTGAGCATATCTTGCAATACCGGGGCCGGGATCGCCGCATCGGTGAACACGAATGCCAGCATGGTCGCCATATCCGGCGCGATCATGCCCGAGCCCTTGGCGATGCCGTTGATGGTGACTTTGGTGCCGTCGATATCCACGGTCCGGGTGGCCGCCTTGGGGAAGGTGTCCGTGGTCATAATGGCCTCGGCGGCGGTGGCCCAGGATTTGCCGTCGAGGGCGTCCTTTAGCTTGGGCAGGGCCTCGGTCAGTTTTTCATCGGGCAGCATTTCACCGATGACGCCGGTCGAGGCGACGAACACTTTCGACGGCCGGCACGCGATCACATCGGCGGCGGCGGCGACGGTGCGTTCGACCGAGCCATCACCGGCCTTGCCGGTAAAGGCGTTGGCGTTGCCGGAATTGACGACCAGCGCTTGCGCCTGTCCGCCCTTTAGCGCCTTGCGGCACCAGTCGACCGGGGCCGAGGCGGTTTTCGATTTGGTGAACACGCCGGCGGCGGTGGTTTCCGGGGCCATTTCCACCAATAAAAGATCGGTGCGGCCCTTGTAGCGGATGCCGCAAGCACCGGCGGCCAGCCGCACCCCGTCGATGGCCGGCAGGTCGGGGAATTTTTCAGGCGCCAGGGGTGATTTGTCGGCCATGTCAGTCAGCTTCCGGCATGGCAGAGCCATCAAGGTTATAGCGTTTGACGTCGGCGCCCTCGCGCAGGGATTTCAGGTATTCCGTCGCGATCTCCGACGACAGGGCCATGCGCAGCTCGGGCGCGGCCTGCTCGAAGGTCGGCGGCTTGGCGTCGCGCATTTCCTCGACCTTGATGACATGCCAGCCGAACTGGGTCTTCACCGGAACGGTGGAATATTGTCCGGCGGCAAGGGCGAAGGCGGCGGCCGAGAATTCCGGCACCATTTGCCCCGATTGGAAAAAGCCAAGATCGCCGCCGCTCGGTCCCGATGGGCCGGTCGAAAGCTGTTTCGCAAGGTCGGCAAAATCGGCGCCGCCCTGCAATTGGGCGATGGCATCCTTGGCCCCCTGTTCCGTTGCCAACAGGATATGGCGGGCGTGAATTTCCTGAGCAGTCGATGCTTCGGCGATCAGCTTCTGGTAACGCTTCTGCAATTCCTTTTCATCGAGTCTGGATTCGATGTAATCGGTCATGAAATTGCGTTCCAGCAACTGGTCCTCGATGCGTGCCATCAAGCGCCTGACCTTGGGGTCCTTGTCCAGGCCCTTGGCACGGGCCGCCGCGGCGACCAGGTTGCTGTCGATCAGGCTGTTGATTAAAAGCCCATGGACGGCTTCCACGGGCATGCTTTGAAGCTGCGCCGGCAGCCGGGACTTCGCCGCTTCCACGTCGGAACGCAGGATTTCGGCGCCGTTGACGGTAGCGACCACGGTGTCCGATTGGGCCAGGGCCGAAACCGGGGCTATCGGCCCGGATACCACTGTGGCCAACAGGGCATATAAAAATAAACGCTTCATCCGGGGAACATCCTTCAATCTTGTGCTCATTGGCGGCAATTACATGGCGATAAAGCATATCACCAGCCTCTGCACAAGGGGCCAAGATAAAGGTCGGGCGGCGCGATCAGGTCGAGAGTTTCTGTTCCATGGACTGGGCTGCCAGGCGTGTTTCCGGTCGGCCGGAACCGATTTTGGTGCCGCCGCTGTCAGCGTCGGCTTTCGGCTTGGCCGCCTCACCGCCCATTTCCGCAGTTTCAGGGGCGGTGCGTCCCATGAGTGAATCGCACTGGCGCTTGATAACTTTGACCAGCTTGGTGATCAGGACAAAATCCTTGCCTTCCGTCGGCGCGTCCAGCTTCAACTGGGCCGCCGTCATATGATCCAGGGTCAGGAACATCTCCGCCACCGGCTGATAGCAGGTTCCTGTCAGGCGGGAGCGGCAGTCCGCAGCGATTTCATGCAGGCGGACCATTTCCTTGTTGATGTCGACGCCTTCCACTTCTTTCTTGGTTTTCTTGATAAAGTTGATGCGGGAAATCATCCAGTTCATTGAATAGGCGTAGCGCTCTATTTTCTGTTCGTTGACCTGCTTGACGCTGGAAGCGATGGCACGGGCCATGAAACCGGAGCCGGAACGCCCGGCGACCCGGATCTGCAGCGGGTTTGGCACCTTGATCTGGGGAATTTCCATGGTTCCTGGACGGTGGCCGGTGCGGCGGTCAGGGCCGACATAATCGGTGGTGACGACGAATTTCTTGCGGCCACGGGCGAACAGGGTCAGGCGCTGGCGCAGGTTTTCCGGGGTTGTCGGCTTGATCAGGATATCGTCGGCGCCGCAGTCGATGACCTCACGGATTGTCTGCTGGTCGGAGTCGTTGACCATGATCATGGCGATGATAAACGGATTGTCGCCCATTTTGCCGTGGCGCACCTTGTTGATCAGGTTGGTCAGCTTGCCTTCTGGCAGGCTGGCCTCGCCAATCAGCAGGTCGACACTGCCTTCTTCGAAGGCTTCCTCGGCATCCTTCAGGTTGCCGGTTTCGACAATCTCCCGGCAGCCCAGCTCTTCCAGGACACTCAGAAATTCTTTTCTGATGCTGACTTTTGGCTCAACCAGGACGACCCTGACCTCGCTAAAAATGTTGATCCCCGCCATGTTTCTGTGCCCTTTGCCTTAATAAAATGCAGATAGTTGCCTAGATGAATGACCCGCCCTCAGGAAATTCATTTACAATACGTAACAATATTTACAGCCTCCGGGTGTGACTGCTGTCACACACGGGCAAAAAAAAGCGACAACACACTATTTATCCCGGCCCCCGCCAAATCCGCCGCATTGACATACCTCCTTGGGGACTCTATCTCTTTCCGGCGGTCGGGGAGCTTCTTCCGGCTCTCGGCCAGATCCTTTAATCTTGAGGACTATTCATGTTAGGCGCTATCGCCAAGCGGTTGTTCGGTTCTGCCAACGAACGCTACCTTAAAACGCTGCAAACAAGCATCGACGCCATCAACGGCCTCGAGGCCGATCTTGAATCCTTGAGTGACGATGATCTTGCGGCCCGCACGCCGTGGCTGAAGGCCCGTCTGGCGGCCGGCGAGAGCCTCGACGACCTGCTGGTTGATGCCTTTGCAACGGTGCGCGAGGCCGCCAAGCGCAGCCTTGGCCAACGCCATTTCGATGTCCAGATACTGGGCGGCATGGTGCTCCACAATGGCATGATCGCCGAAATGAAAACCGGCGAAGGCAAGACCCTGGCGGCAACCCTTCCGGTTTACCTGAACGCGCTGACCGGCAATGGCGTCCATGTGGTTACCGTCAACGATTATCTGGCCCAACGCGACGCTGAATGGATGAGCGCCGTTTACGGAAAATTGGGCATGACGTCGGCCTCCATCGTGCATGGCCTCAGCGATACCGAGCGCAAGGCCGCCTACGCCGCCGACATCACCTACGCCACCAACAACGAACTCGGCTTCGATTACCTGCGCGACAATATGAAGTTCCGCCTGGAAGACATGGCGCAACGCGCCTTTAGCTATGCCATCGTCGATGAAGTCGACTCCATCCTTATCGACGAGGCGCGCACGCCACTGATCATTTCCGGCCCCACCGAAGACGCGGCGGAACAGTATAAGGCGATTGACAAGCTGATCCCCAGGCTGACGCCGGAAGACTACGAGAAAGACGAAAAAAGCAAAGCGGTAACCCTGACCGAAGTCGGCACGGAAAATATTGAGCAGATGATGCGCGACGCAGGCATGCTCGATAGCGGCGGCATGTACGACATTGCCAATATTTCCATGGTTCATCATGCCAACCAGGCACTACGCGCCCATGTGTTGTTCGAACGTGACACCGATTACATTGTCCAGGACAACAAGGTCATCATTATCGATGAATTCACCGGCCGCATGATGGAAGGGCGCCGCTATTCTGACGGCCTGCATCAGGCGCTGGAAGCCAAGGAAGGCGTTGAAGTCCAGAACGAAAACCAGACCCTGGCTTCGATCACCTTCCAGAACCTGTTTCGCATCTACCCGAAGCTGGCCGGCATGACCGGCACGGCGATGACAGAAGCCGGCGAATTTTCAGAAATTTACGGCCTTGAAGTGATCGATATTCCGACCAACGTAACGTGCGTACGCAAGGATTTTGATGACGAAGTCTACCGCACGGCAGGCGAAAAGGACGTCGCCCTTATTGCCCTGATCACCGATTGCCAGAAGCGCGGACAGCCGTCACTGGTCGGCACCGTCAGCATTGAAAAGTCCGAGCACCTGTCGGGACTTTTGAAACAAAACAAGATCGAGCACAATGTGCTGAACGCCCGCTATCACGAACAGGAAGCCCTGATCATCTCCCAGGCCGGCGTTCCCGGAACCGTCACCATCGCCACCAACATGGCTGGCCGCGGAACCGACATTCAGCTTGGCGGTAATCTCGACATGCGCATTAAACTGGAACTGAACGACGTCACCGACGAAACCAAGCGCACCGCCGCCATCGCCAATATTGACGCCGAGATCGCGGCCAACCGGGACATTGCCATCAAGGCCGGCGGCCTGTTTATTGTCGGCACCGAACGCCACGAAAGCCGCCGCATCGACAATCAGCTGCGCGGCCGGGCCGGGCGTCAGGGCGACGCCGGGGCGTCGAAGTTCTTCCTGTCGCTGGATGACGACCTGATGCGCATTTTCGGGTCCGAACGTATCGATTCCATGTTGCAGAAACTGGGCCTTGAAGAAGGCGAGGCGATTGTCCATCCATGGGTCAACAAGGCCCTGGAGAAAGCCCAGCAGAAGGTCGAGGCGCGCAACTTTGAAATCAGGAAAAACCTGCTCAAGTTCGACGACGTTATGAACGACCAGCGCAAGGTTATCTATGAGCAACGCAAGGACATGATGTCCGCCGAAGACGTTTCCGAAGAAATTACCGGCATGCGCCATCAGATCATCGACGACATTGTCAGCAAATGCATCCCCGCCAAAGCCTATCCGGAACAGTGGGACACCGAAGCCCTGCACGAAGAAGCCTTGCGCATTCTGGGTCTGGATCTACCCATAGCCGACTGGGCCAAGGAAGAAGGTATCGCCGATGCGGAAATCCGCCAGCGCCTGACCGACCACGCCGATCGAACGGCCGCCGAAAAAGCCGCCAATTACGGTGCCGAGATCATGCGTTCGGTGGAAAAAAGCCTGCTACTGCAGATTCTCGATCAGGTGTGGAAAGAACACCTTTTGACACTGGATCACCTGCGTCAGGGCATCGGGCTTCGCGCCTATGCCCAACGTGACCCGTTAAACGAATACAAGCGCGAATCCTTCAACCTGTTCGAGGAAATGCTGGACTTAATGCGCGAACGGCTGACCCAGGTTCTGGCCCATATCGAACTGCAAATTTCGCCCGAAGATCAGGCCCAACTGTTCCAGCGCAGCGAACCCGAAATGATCGAAACCCGTGAAGATCCTGCCTTTCAAAAAGACGGTGGGAAAAGGGCGGAAGGTCCGGCTTTGCTGGCCACCCCGATACGCAGCCGCCAGGCCGCTACCGATATTGATCCCAACGACGCCATGACCTGGGGCAAGGTCGCACGTAATGCCCCCTGCCCGTGCGGATCAGGAAAGAAATTCAAGCACTGTCACGGATGATCCTGCCTTTCAGGCTTGTTTCCATTTAGCCGCTTTCGCGTTATCGTTGCCGCCTACTTAGGCAGAGGATTCAGGGATGCTGACGGACAACCCATTTATTCGCAACCATGGCCGCAAGCTGGTGTTTTTTGCCCCCGTTGCCGTGGGCGTGGTGGTGCTGCTACTGGCCGCCCTGATCCGGCAGCCGCCGGCACAGTCCCCGGCGACGGAACGACCTGTCAGTGCGCGCGTCATTACTGTTCAGGAAGTCTCCCTGATGCCGCGCGCCATCGGTTACGGCAGCGCCATGCCGGGCCGTATCTGGGAGGGTGTCGCAGAGGTCGGCGGCAAGATCGTCGAAATTCATCCGCAACTGCAAGAAGGCGCCATCATTGGCAAGGGCGAGGTGCTGTTGCGCATTGATCCGACCGACTACCGTCTTGCCGTCAGCCGCACCGAGGCCGATATCCAGTCCGCCACCGCCAAGCTTGCCGAGCTAAGTGCGCGCGAGAAAAATACCGAGGCGTCACTTAAAATAGAGCAACGCAGCCTGAAACTCAGCAGCAACGACCTGGATCGCAAGCGCACGCTTTTCACTCAAGGCACCGTTTCCCAGGCCGCCGTCGATCAGGAAGAACGAAAGGTGCTGACCGGCCAGCAAAGCGCACAGTCGTTGAAAAACACGCTTAATCTGATTCCGGCGGAGCGCGACGTTCTGATCGCCCAGATGGAACAATACCAGACCCGGCTTGACGCCGCCCGCCTTGACCTGGAACGCACCACACTCACCGCCCCCTTCGATTGCCGCATTGCCCAGGTCAATGTGCAAGAAACCCAATATGCCGGGCAAGGCAAAGTGCTGGTCGTCGCCGATGATATTGGGACTTCCGAGGTTACCGCCCAAATCCCCATTGGGCGGCTGATCAACCTGATGCCACTCGGCATGACTATCCCCGACGAAGCCGCCGGGGTTATGGGAAAACTGAGAAATTTACTGGGCTTTTCGGCCATCGTCCGGCTCCGCGGCAGTGCTGTAAAAGCCCAGTGGCAGGCCCGCTTTTCGCGCATCAGCCACACCATCGACCCGCAAACCAGAACCGCCGGGGTGATTGTCGCCGTTGACGATCCCTACCATCAGGTGGTGTCGGGTTCGCGCCCGCCGCTAACCAAGAACATGTTTGTCGAGGTCGAGTTGCGCGGCATACCGCGCCCCGGACAAATCGTTGTTCCGAGATCCAGCCTGCACGGCGGCAAGGTATACATAATCAATGATGACAACCGGCTAGAAATCAGAGACTTGGAGATCGCCTTCGAGCAAACCAATTTCAGCGTCATCGCAAGCGGCCTCAAGGTCGGGGAAAAACTCGTCATTTCAGATCTGGTGCCGGCCATTGACGGCATGCTGCTGGCCCCTGTCCTGGACTTAAGGGCCGCCGAAGATCTGGCCGCCTCCGCCGAAGGCTCGGGGCCTGTCCGGTGATCCGTTTTTTCGCCACCCATCCGACGGCGGCCAATCTGTTGCTCATTGCCTTCGTGGTTATCGGGTTGGCGGCGGCCCCCTCGGTCAAACGTGAAACCTTCCCCGACGTGCCGCCCGATAAGGTTCAGGTGCGCACCATCTATCCCGGCGCCAGCGCCGTGGAAGTGGAAAGCGCCGTGTGTGAACGCATTGAAGACGCCATTGACGGCGTCACCGGCATCAAGGAGATCATCTGCGAGGCCCAGGAAGGATTGAGCCAGGCGACCATCCGGATGCATGAAGGCGGCGATATCGACCGCTTCCTGAACGATATAAAAACCGAAATTGATGCCATCGATTCCTTTCCCGATACGGTCGAAACCCCGACCATCGTGCAGCTTGGGCAGACAGATTACGTGACCTCGGTCGCCGTGTCCGGGCCGATGTCGGCGCCGCACCTGAAAGCCTATGCGGAACAGTTGAAAGATAAAATGCTGCTGTCCGGCTTTACCAGTCATGTGACCATCAAAGGATTTTCAGATCATCAGATCCGCATCGAGATACCGGCCCTGATGCTGCGCCAGTCGGGATTAAGCGTCGTCGATATTGCCGATGTTATCAAACGCCAGAGTATCGACCTTCCGGCCGGCGGTATCGAGGCCCGCGACAGTGATGTGTTGATCCGTTTTGCCGATGAACGACGCAGTATTGATGCGTTCGCCGACCTGATCGTGATTTCGGGAAAAAGCGGCGCCGAAATTCGGCTCGGCGACATTGCCCATATCAGCGACCGTTTCAAGCGGGCGGAAGACAAGGTCATCTTCAACGGGCAGCGCGCCGCGATCCTGGAAATCACCAAGACCAAAGGCCAGGATACCCTTGATGTGGTCGATGCGGTTGAAGCATTTTTCGAGAGCGAGCAGGCGATCGCACCGCCCGGCGTTGAATTCGAACTGACCCAGAACATTTCGTCCATTGTCCGCGACCGGCTCAACATGCTGACCAGAAACGGCTTGCAAGGATTGGTTCTGGTGTTCCTGACCATGTGGTTGTTTTTCAGCTTCCGGTTTTCCTTCTGGGTCGCCATGGGGCTTCCGGTATCTTTTCTCGGCACCATTTTCGTAATGTCGGTGATGGGTTATTCCCTCGACATGATCTCCATGGTCGGGTTGCTGATCGCCATCGGCCTGTTGATGGATGATGCCATCGTGCTGTCGGAAAACATCGCCACCCATCTGGCCAAGGGTCAAGGGCTGATCGAGGCCGCCATTGACGGCACCAAAGAGGTCGCCCCCGGCGTCATCGCATCCTACATCACGACAATCTGCATATTTGGCTCGCTGATTTTCCTTGAGGGTAACATCGGCCATATCCTGAAAGTGTTGCCGGTTATCCTGATCGCCACCCTGACGGTGTCCCTGGTCGAGGCCTTCCTGATCCTGCCCCATCACCTGGCCCATGCCCACAAAGGATATGTGGGCAAGGAGCCGTCGGCCTTCCGGCGGCGATTTGAGGAACGGCTCGATCACATACGTCAACACATGGTCGGCCTGAATGTGGATAGGGCCATCGAACACCGCTATCTGGGCCTCGGGGCCGTGGTCGGGGTATTCCTGCTGTCGATTGCCATCGTCGTCGGGGGCGGATTAAAGTTTCTGGCATTCCCCGATATCGACGGCAACGTTATCGAGGCACGGATTTTGTTGCCGCAAGGCACCCCCCTGAACCGCACCGAGCGGGTCGTCGAGCTTGTCACCGAGGCCCTGGGAAGAGTCGATGGGGAACTGACAAAAGAGCAACCCGACGGGCAAAAACTGGTCAACAATATCAGCATCCGCTATGGCATCAACAAAGATGCCAATGAAAGCGGCCCCCATGTGGCGACGGTTTCAGTGGATCTTCTGGATGCAGAAATTCGCGGCGCCACCCTGGTCCAGGTGATGAACCTGTGGCGCGATGAAACCGGGCCTATCCCCGATGTGCTGGCCGTCAATTTCGTCGAATTTCAGCACGGGCCGGCTGGCCGCGCCATCGACGTCCGCCTGCACGGCCAGGACTTGGACAAATTAAAAATGGCCTCTCTGGAGTTACAGGCCTGGTTGAACACCTATCAGGGGGTTCAGGACCTGACCGACGATCTGCGCCCCGGCAAGCCGGAAATTCGGCTCAACCTGAGCCAAGGCGCCCTGTCCCTGGGCCTCGATGCCACCGACATCGCCAAGCAGTTGCGGGCTGCGTTTTTCGGTCAGACGGCCAGCGATATACAGGTCGGGCCTGAATCATACGAAGTCGATATCCGCCTCGCCGCCACGGACCGCGATAGCCTGGCCGACCTTGAATATTTCACCGTGACCACCAAAGATGGCCGGCAGGTGCCCTTGGGCGCCGTCGCCACGGTGGTGCAGGATCGCGGCTGGGCTCGGATCGGGCGCATTGATGGCCGCCGCACGGTCAACATACAAGGCAACGTCGATCTGCAAATCGCCAATATCGACGAGATCATCAATGATACGAAATTGCGTTTCCTGCCCGGCCTGTTCGAAAAGTATCCGGGCCTTGCAATTACCTACGAAGGCCACGTCAAGGAAGGGGCGACGACGGGCAAGTCCATCGTCCGCGGCTTCCTGCTTGGCCTGATCGGGGTCTATCTGCTGCTGTGCTTCCAGTTCAAAAGCTACATCGAACCGCTGATCGTCATGTCGGTGATCCCCCTGGGGCTGATCGGTGTCATCTGGGGACATTTGATTATGGGACTCGACTTGTCCATGCCGAGCACCATCGGGTTCGCCTCCCTGGCCGGTATCGTGGTCAATGATTCAATTCTGCTGGTTCACTTCATCAAGAAAAAAAGGCGGCTCGGAAATTCAGTCATCGAAGCCGCCCGCATGGCCAGCCGGGCGCGCTTTCGGGCCGTCCTGTTGACATCGCTGACGACCATCGCCGGATTGCTGCCCTTAATGTTGGAAACAAGCCTGCAAGCGCAGGTGCTGATTCCGCTGGTCACCAGCCTGGCGTTCGGGCTGATGGCGTCAACCGTGCTGGTGTTGTTCGTGGTGCCCATGCTTTACGCCGTTTTTGACGACTTCGGCTGGACCGTGGACCTTGAACTGGAAGAAGAAAAACTGGAGCGCGCCGAGCAGGAAAATAGCGCTCCGGCGACCTGACTAGTCCCGTGCCGCGCTGCCGATTTTCAGGAACCTTTCCCGGCGCCGCGTCCTCAGTACACCGCCATCGAGGCCGCCGAGACCCTTGAGCGCGCCGGCGATGGCTTCGCCGACGGACGCCTGCATGGTTTCCGGGCTGCGGTGGGCGCCGCCCAGGGGTTCGGCGATAATGGCCTCGATGATCCCCAGTTTCAGAAGATCTTCGGCGGTCAGCTTCAGGGCCTCTGCCGCGACCTTGGACTGCTCGCCGTCGCGCCACAGGATCGAGGCGCAGCCTTCCGGTGAAATCACCGAATAAATGGCGTGTTCCAGCATCAGCACCGTGTTAGCGGAGGCCAGCGCCATGGCGCCGCCGGAGCCGCCCTCGCCGATGATGACGCTGACCAGGGGTACCTTCAGGCTGAAGCAGGTTTCGATACACCGGGCAATGGCCTCGGCCTGGCCACGGGCTTCGGCGTCGACGCCCGGATAGGCGCCCGGTGTGTCGACCAGGGTAATGACGGGAAGTTTGAAACGGTTGGCCATTTCCATCAACCGGATCGCCTTGCGATATCCTTCCGGCCTGGCCATACCAAAATTATGGGCGACCCGGCCTTCCGTATCGGCGCCTTTTTCAGTGCCGATAACAACCACCGAGCTGCCGCGAAAACGACCGAGCCCACCAACGATGGCCCGGTCTTCGGCAAAGGCGCGGTCACCGGCCAGCGGGGTGAAATCCTCGATCAGGGTTTCGATGTAATGAACGGCGTGGGGCCGATCCGGATGGCGGGCAATCTGCGTCTTCTGCCACGGGGAAAGCTTGCCATAGGTCTGGCGCAACAGCTTGTCGACCTTACCCTGCAGCTTGCTGACTTCGTCGGCAATATTCAACTCGCCGTCGCTGGTCAGATGACGCAGTTCCTCGATCTTGCCTTCAAGTTCTGCGATCGGTTTTTCGAAATCCAGATAATTATGCATCGGGTTATCTATCACAGCATAACCGGCCAAGCGAAACAAAAAGCCAATTAAAATTAACCGGCTGCGGCTATTTCCTCGGCCTTTTTGACCAGCACTTCGGCCTGCTTGATCGAGGCGATATCAATCAGCCGGCCATCCAGGGCGACGGCGCCCTTGCCTTCCTTCTGCGCCTGCTCCATGGCCTCCAGAATACGCTTGGCCTTGGTTACTTCTTCCGCAGACGGCGTAAACAGCTCGTTGGCCTGCTCGACCTGGCTTGGATGAATGGCCCATTTGCCTTCGCAGCCCAAAACCGCAGACCGATTTCCTTGCGCGGCGTAGCCGTCGGCATCGGAAAAATCGCCGAACGGCCCGTCGATGGGGCGCAGGCCGTTGGCGCGGGCGGCGACGACCATACGGGCGACGGCATAATGCCACATATCGCCCCAGTGATAATCCCGATTGCCCTCTGAATCGGCGTCGGTGAGCACGCCGTAATCGGCGTTCGGGCCGCCGATAACGGTGGTCCGGGCCTTGGTCGAGGCGGCATAATCGGCGACCCCGAAATGCAGGGATTCATTACGCGGGCTGGCGGCGGCGATTTCATGGACGTTGCTCATGCCCAGGGCGGTTTCGATGATCATCTCGAAACCGATGCGTTTCTTGTAGCCCTTAGCCGCTTCGATCTGGGTGACCAGCATGTCCAAGGCATAGATATCGGACGCCGTGCCGGCCTTGGGAATCATGATCAGGTCAAGATTGGCGCCGGCTTGTTCAACAACATCGACCACATCGCGATACATGTAGTGGGTATCGAGGCCGTTAATGCGCACGGAAACGGTCTTGCCGCTCCAATCAAGGTCGTTCAGGGCCGCGATGACATTCTTGCGGGCCTGTTCCTTGTCATCGGGGGCCACCGCATCTTCAAGATCCAGGAACACAACATCGGCTTTCCCCGTTGCCGCCTTTTCCAGAAATGTCGTATTTGAACCCGGAACCGCCAGTTCCGAACGGTTCAGGCGCGGCGGACATTGTTCAACAATCATAAAGCTCATAATCAGTTCCTATATGGAGAGTGCGGCAAGGGAAAAGCCCTTGGGCCCTGTTCCCTATCACACCTTTATGTAGGTATCGAAGACCATCGCTGTCAATATATTCGGAAAGTGTTTCCACAATGCGGGACTTGCTCTATTGTACCCGGAAATTACATCTCCGGGGAGAGTTAAAGTGAACGAAACGACCAAGACAACTGCTGCCGAAACGGTCGGGCACAGCAAGAAAAAACCGTCCGCAGAACGCAGCCCCCAGGTGCAGTCCCTGACCCGCGCCCTGGTGTTGCTGGAAAAGCTTTCCGAAAACGACGGCGGCCTGTCGCTGACCGAATTGGCAAAACTCGGCAATTTGCCAACATCGACCACCCACCGCCTGCTGACAACCCTTGAAAACCGCCGTTTTGTGCGCTTCAACCGGGTCAACAACCTGTGGTCCGTGGGGGTTCAGGCGTTCGTTGTCGGCAATGCCTTCGCCCGGTCCCGTAACTTTGTGCCGCTGGCCAAGATTTTCATGCGGCACCTGATGGACCAATCCGGTGAAACCGTCAATCTGGCGACCCAGGATCACGAGGAAATCGTCTATCTGGCCCAGTTCGAGTGCCGGGAAATGATGCGCGCCTTCGTCCGCCCCGGGGCGCGGGCCCCCATGCACTGTTCGGCCGTCGGCAAGGCGATTCTGGCAGCCCTGACCGATGCCGACCTGAAGCGCGCGATATACCACAATCATGGCGACAAGGGGGCGGCCCTGACGCCGCAGTTGCTGAAAGACCTGGAACAAATCCGCAAGTCCGGCTACGCCCTCGACGACGAGGAACAGTCCGTTGGCATGCGCTGCGTGGCTTCCGTTATATACGACGAGAACGGCGGCCCCCTCGCTGCCGTTTCCGTATCCGGGCCTACGGCGCGCATCACCGATGAAAAAATACCCGTGCTTGGTGAACTGGTTCGCAAAACCTGCTGCGACATCACGGCCGACTTCGGCGGACGCCTGCCGGCGGACGTCGGATTGCCGCCAAGGATCGCCAGCACCTATTGATCCTTCACAGAATCTGGAGAACGAACGTGTTATCCATCAAACGACTGTCCCTAGCCGATGCACACACATTGATCGAAGGCGCGGAGGCCAGATCTCGGGAAATCGGCGTGCCCATGTGTATCGCCGTCACAGATGAATCGGGCAATCTTGTCGCTTTTTCCCGCATGGATGGATCCAAGGTGCTGAGCATCTCGCTGTCGGCAGACAAGGCATTTACGTCGGCCATATCCAGACGCCCGACCCATGAGTACAACGAACTGTGCCAGCCGGGATCCCTGGTGTTCGGCATTCATACGTCTTCGGGCGGGCGGTTTTCCATCGTCGGCGGCGGCTTGCCGGTGCTTGATGGCAAAGACGTCATCGGCGCCATCGGGTGCAGCTCGGGCACCCCCGAACAGGATCGCGAGTGCGCCCAGGCGGCCATCGATCGACTGCAAAACGCTTAATACAGTCAACAACTTCAAAGAGTTACAAGATCATGAATTCCAAGCCTGCTGTTTTGGTCACCCGCAAACTTCCCGCCGCCGTCGAGGCCCGGCTGTCAAAAGATTACCAACCGATCCTCAACCCGGACGACAAACTGTACACCGCCGATGAACTGGTCAGCCTATCGGCTAAGGTCGATGCCATCCTGCCCTGCCATACGGAAAAACTGACCGCCGATGTCATCGGCCGTCTCGACGACAGGGTCCGGATCATCGCCAATTTTTCCGTCGGCGTCGATCATTGCGACCTGATTGCGGCGAAAGAAAAAGGCATAGCCGTCACCAACACGCCGGACGTGCTTTCCGATGCCACCGCCGAAACCGCTATCTTGTTAATGTTGGGCGCGGCGAGACGGGCCAGCGAAGGCGACCGTATGGTCCGCACCCGGCAATGGCGGGACTGGAGTCCGTCTTTCATGGTCGGCCAGCAGGTCACCGGGAAACGTTTCGGCGTTATCGGCATGGGCCGGGTCGGCCAGGTTACGGCCAATCGGGCGCGCTGCTTCGGCATGGACATTCATTATTACAACCGCAACCGGCTGGATGGAAAACTGGAAGCCGGCGCCACCTATTACGAAACCGTCGAAGCGTTGCTGCCCAACTGCGATGTGCTGTCCATCCACTGCCCGGCGACCCCGGACACCATAGGCCTGCTGAACGCCGAACGGATCGCCCTGCTTCCTGCCGGTGCCATCGTCGTCAACACGGCCCGGGGCGGCGTCATTGATGACGACGCCCTGATCGGGGCGCTCAAATCCGGCCACTTGTGGGCGGCCGGGCTGGATGTTTTCAACGGCGAGCCGCTGGATATTCACCCCGCATACCGGGAGCTGGAAAACGTCTTCCTGTTGCCGCATATCGGCAGCGCCACCTTTGATACCCGCGATGCCATGGGATTTAGGGCCCTGGACAATATGGACGCTTTTTTCGCCGGACGAGAGCCGGGCGACAGGGTCGCCTGAAAACAACATTTAGGGGCTCCCCTGCCCTTGAAATAAATGAATAAAATTAATTTATTCCACAATGCGAGATCGTTCTTGTGATTCACGGGGAAATGCCTGAAATTAGCGGCTTGTCGTGAATCATCGACGTCTGCCGGTGTATTTTGAGCTGGCAAGTAGCGATGATCGACCATTGCTTATTGGGGAAGCACACAAGTCCTAGTCGCCCCGATGCCTTGGGTGTTTTATTTTACAGGGCTATTAAAAAGTCCGGAAAGTCTCTGGGAGGAGTCTTAACTGATATGACTAAAACCACAAAATCACGCCGTAAATTTCTAAAAGCCGGTGCTGCTACCGTCGTCGGCGGCGCGGCTGCCGTCGCCATGCCGAACATCGCCACTGCTGCCCCGACTGTCCTTAAGGTCCAGGCTGCCTGGGGCGGCGGCATTTTCCTTGAAAATGCCAAAAGCTATGTTGAGCGCGTCCACGCCATGGCCGGGAAAGATCTGAAAATCGACCTGTTGTCGGTGAACTCGGTTGTCAAGACCAGCCAGATGCAGGATGCCGTCCACCGTGGTGTCCTGGATGGTGCCCACTACGTTACCGCTTACTGGTATTCCAAATCGAAAACGGCTTCCCTGTTCGGTACCGGCCCCTGCTTCGGCTGGTCGGCGCAGGAACTGCTCGGCTGGATCCACCATGGTGGCGGCCTGGAACTGTTCAACGAACTGATGGGCAACCTGGGCGTTAATGTTGTCAGCTTCTTCAACAGCCCGATGCCGGCACAGCCGTTGGGTTGGTTCAAGGAAGAAATCAAAGACGCTTCCCAGATGAAGGGCCTGAAGTACCGCACCGTTGGCCTGGCTGCCGACGTTCTCAATGAAATGGGTATGTCGGTCGTGCAGCTTCCGGGCGGCGAAATTCAGCCGGCCATGAAGAGCGGCCTGATCGATGCCGCCGAGTTCAATAACCCGACCTCGGACAAGGACTTCGGCATGCAGGACGTGTCCAAGTTCTATCACTTGGCCAGCTACCATCAGTCCCAGGAATGTTTTGAAATCACCTTCAACAAAAAGAAGTATGACTCCCTGCCGTCGGAGCTGCAGAACATCCTGCGCTATGCTTCGGAAGCCGAGAACTCTGATTTCTACTGGAACAACACCCTGCGTTATGCCGACGATCTGATCAGCCTGCAGAAAGACCACGGCGTCAACGTAATCCGCACGCCGGATTCGGTCATGGCCGCTCAGCTGGATGCGTGGGATATCGTCGTTGACCGGATTTCGAAAGAAGACCCGTTCTTCGCCAAGGTTGTTGATTCACAGAAAACATACGCCAAGAAGGTGATGAAATACCTGCACCTGAACTCGCCAAACTACGAATTGGCATACAAGCATTACTTCGGCTAAGTCCGAACTTTCATTTTTACGGAAACTGTATCGTAAAAACGAAAACAAATATGGAGGGGCAGCCAATAGGCTGTCCCTCTAATATCTGGCATATTTTGTAAAGTCTGGCACATACCCACCCGGCGACAGACTTTACCAAGTAAGCCATACAGGCAGGAGCCCCTATCGTGACGCCTTTTATTCACGCCATCGAAAGCATTAACATCTGGATTGGACGCGCCTTTGGCTGGTGCATCCTGATTTTGACCCTTTCGGTTTCTTACGAAGTCTTTGTCCGTTACGTCCTCAATTCCCCCACCGTGTGGGCCTTCGACATGATGGTGCAGATGTACGGCGCCCTGTTCCTGATGGCCGGCCCCTACGCCCTGGCCCAGGACACCCATGTTCGGGCCGACGTGATTTACCGTTTTTTACAGCCGCGCTGGCAGGCCCGCCTGGATTTGCTTTTGTACATCGTGTTCTTTTTCCCGGGCATGCTGGCCCTGTTCTGGTACGGCTGGGAAATCGCATCTGATTCATGGCGCTACCACGAAGTCAGCTGGAACAGCCCGGCCCGCATTCAGATTTATTTCTTCAAAACCCTGATTCCCCTAGCCGGTGCCCTGTTCATCGCCCAGGGTATCTCCGAATGTATGCGCTGCTATCTGGCCATAAAAAACAACGCATGGCTGCCACGCATGGAAGATGCCCGGGAAACGGAAGATATTCTGTCAAGCCAGGCACGCCAGCTTGATATCGATTGATCCTTTTTTAAACGTATTTGTTAAGACGGAGTATCCGGCAGGATGACCAACCCTGAAGTCGCAATTTTAATGCTTTCCATTTTTATCGTGATGGTGCTGTTCGGGTTCCCCGTCGCCTTCACGCTGCTCGCCATGGGTGTCGGCTTTGGCTATTACGCCTATTACGAGGGCGGCGACATCGTGACGGTCGCCGATCTATTCAACAACAAGATTTTCTATCTGTTGAACCAGAACACCTATTCGGTGATGGAAAACGACACCCTGGTCGCGATACCGCTATTCCTGTTTATGGGCTATGTGGTTGAACGTGCCAATATCGTCAACAAGCTGTTCTACTCCCTGCAAATGGCGGCCCGCAACCTGCCCGGCTCCATGGCCATCGCCGCCCTGATTACGTGCGCCGTATTTTCAACGGCCAGTGGCATCGTCGGCGCCGTGGTCACCCTGATGGGCCTGCTCGCCTTTCCGGCCATGGCCAAGGCAAACTATGACAAGAGCTTCGCCTCCGGTGTGATCTGCGCCGGTGGCACGCTGGGCATTCTGATCCCGCCGTCGATCATGCTGATCGTCTATGCGGCCATTGCCGAGCTGTCTCCGTTGCGCCTGTATGCCGCCGCCGTGATTCCGGGGTTCCTGCTGGCCGGATCGTACATTATCTACGTTATCGTCCGGGTCCTGATTAATCCGTCGATCGCGCCGAAACCCCGCGAAGAAGACATCCCGCCCAAGCGCGTTGTCTACTGGCAGCTTCTGACCTCGTTCGTGCCGCTGACGGCGCTGATCATGCTGGTGCTAGGATCCATTCTGGGTGGCCTGGCGACCCCGGCGGAAGCCGCCGCCATGGGCGCCCTGGGCGGGCTTGTGCTGGCCGCGTTGTACGGTTCCCTGAACTGGACCATGCTTAAAGATTCCGTCTACCTGACGGCCAAGGCGACGGCCATGGTGTGCTGGCTATTTGTCGGCTCGTGGACATTCGCTTCCGTGTTCTCGTACCTGGGCGGCCACGAAATTATCGAACATTTCATTCTCGGGTTTGACCTGGCGCCCTGGCAATTCCTGGTCATGGTGCAAGCCATCATTTTCCTTTTGGGCTGGCCCCTGGAATGGTCGGAAATTTTGATCATCTTCGTGCCCATCTTCCTGCCCATGCTCGACACCTTTGGCGTTAACCCGTATTTCTTCGCCATGCTGGTGGCCCTTAACCTGCAAACGTCATTCCTGACCCCGCCCATGGCCATGTCGGCCTATTACCTAAAGGGCGTGTTGGGGAATGCTATCGAATTGATGGATATTTTCAGGGGCATCATGCCCTACCTCGCCATCGTCATCGGCGTCATGGTCATGATGTACCAGTTCCCAGATATCGCCCTGTGGCTGCCTGATGTATTGTTTGGCAAATACATCCCTTAAGATCAGTGTCACCGGATGAATGGAGTATAAAAATCATGTCTTCGTCTACCATTGACAGAATTGCCGGCCTTTTGGGTGCGCTTCTGGTGAGTACTTTCGTTCTCGGTCTGGCCGATAGCATTTCCTCTGGTGCCGCCGGTTTTTGGGGCGGCTTGCCGTTTTGGGTGATCTGCCTGACGGTTCTGCCGCTGACTTTCTTCGCTTATTGGGATACGTGCTTCCGCAAGAAGCAAAGGGATCCCGCCGATGACGCTGATTGAACTTTCCGCCACCGACGCCGCCCGGAAAATACGCGACGGCTTGATCACCTCGGAAAATCTGGTCAAGGCCTGCCTTGAACGGATCGATCAGGTCGATGACACCGTTCATGCGTGGGCGCATCTGGTGCCGGAATACGCCCTGGATCAGGCCCGCGCCCTTGACGCCCTGCGGGCAAAAGGCGGCCCCATCGGGCCCCTGCACGGCATCCCCGTTGGCGTCAAAGACATCATCGATACCAAATCCCTGCCGACGGAAAATGGCACTGTTTTGGATTCCGGACGCCGCCCCAAGGCCGATGCACGCGTCGTCACCCTGCTGCAAGAAGCAGGTGCCGTCATTATGGGCAAAACGGTGACCACCGAGCTGGCCGTTTTTGGTCCCGGCAAGACCAAAAACCCCCACAACCCGGAACATACCCCCGGTGGCTCGTCCAGTGGCTCGGCCGCCGCCGTTGCCGCCTTCATGGTACCGCTGGCCGTGGGCACCCAGACCAATGGTTCGGTTATTCGCCCGGCATCCTACTGCGGCGTGTTCGGCTTTAAGCCGACCCATGGCCTGATTCCGCGCACCGGCATTCTATGCGCCTCCTCGCCGCTGGATACGGTCGGCACGTTTGCACGCTCGATGGCGGACACCGCCCTGTTGGCCGAGGCCCTGATCGCCTACGACGCCGACGACACGGCGACCCGACCCATGGCCAAACCGTCGCTAAGCAAAACCGTCGGCGATGAACCGCCGTTGACACCGATCATCGCCTTTGCCAAAACCGCCGTCTGGGATCAGGCCGACGAGGCCACACGGGAAGCTTTCGGCGAGCTGGTTGAAACCCTGGGCGACGATTGCCACGACCTTGAACTTTCAGAGCCTTTCAACCATGTGATCGACATGCACCGCAATATCATGAACGCCGATCTGGCGAAAAATTTTGCCGGCTACTACGAGCAAGGCAAGGACAAACTGACCGACACCCTTCGCCAGATGATTGAATTCGGCCAAAAGGTCAGCGCCGTCGATTACAACACCGCCATCGACGGCCAGGAATTACTCAACGCCGGTCTTGATCTGGTGTTCGAGCACTATGACTTCATCATCACCCCGGCGACCACCGGCGAGGCGCCGCTCGGGCTCGGTTCAACCGGTAGCCCGGTATTTAACACCCTTGCCTCCTATTGCGGAGTGCCATCGATTACGTTGCCGCTGATGGCAGGTGCGAACGGGTTGCCGCTGGGTGTTCAGGTTATCGGCCCGCGCGGTGACGATGCCCGGTTGCTGAGAAACGCCAACTGGCTGATGCAGCGGCTATTGGGTTAGCCCTAGGTTAACCGTCGTTATTTCCGGCCAGCGGATGGTGACTATGCACCAGCCTTTTCAGGCGTTCATCCAAAACATGTGTGTAAATCTGGGTCGTCGCAATATCAGCGTGACCGAGCATTTGTTGTAGCGAGCGCAGGTCGGCGCCGTGGGCCAACAAATGGCTGGCGAACGAATGACGCAGCACATGGGGCGATACCCTGGCCGTGTCTATATTGGCCTCGATGGCGATTTCCTTTAGCATTTGCCCGAAGCGCGCCCGCGTCAGGTGGCCGTCCCGGCCCCGTGACGGGAACAGGAACCGCGTCGCCTTGGCCAGCACCTTGCCCTTCGGTAAGAATGTTTCACGTGAAACAATGTAAGTCTCAAGGGCCTCCGTCGCCGGCTCCGATAGTGGCACCATGCGCTCTTTGTCACCCTTGCCCCTGACGATCAGCATGCGTCTGTCCCTGGACAATGCGGCGAGCGGCAGGCCGACCAGTTCCGACACCCGAAGCCCGGTCGCATACAGCGTTTCAAGCATGGCGATCAGGCGTAGCCCATCCGGCCCCTTTCGACGCTGGACCGCCAGTAACAGGCGGTCGACCTCATCCTCGCTCAGGTATTTCGGCAGTGGCCGGCCCCGGCGCGGGCTATCGATGGCCTGCGACGGATCATCCTCGCGAATGCCTTCTGCATACAAAAAGCGGAAAAATTGCCGCAAGGCCGACAATCGCCGGGCGCTGGACGAAGGCGCCATTCCGGCCCCCGACAATTTTTTCAGGTAGCCGCGGATTATGGCCACATCGGCATCTTCCGGAGCGCGCTTTCGGGCTTCGGAAAACGCCGCGAAGTCGGAAAGGTCGCGGGCGTAGGACTCGATTGTGTTGGCCGCCGCCCCGCGCTCAACCGTCATCATTTCAAGAAAGCTATCGACGTGGCGCGAACGTGAAGCCTTTCCCATCCTTACAATCCGGCCGCCACCGCCGCCTCCAGGGCCAGTGCCCGGGCCTCTGCTTCAAGGCCGATCGCCCGAAGGCTGATCAGGACCTGTTTCATGACCAGAGGATCCGCTTGGCCGGGCCCGCCTTCACCAAGAACGACCAGGGCCAACAACACGATTTCGCCGTTTCGTTTCGGCTGCACCGGCTGCCCCGGCTGTACCGGCTGCATTGGCTGCTCGGCCGCAGTATCAACGGGTTCGTTTTGAACTTCGTCAACGGGCTTTTCCATAGCGGTGCTGCTGGCCGAGATCAGGCGACCTATCAAAGCCGTCGATGGCAGCATGACGTTCATGCGCCGAGGGCTGTCAAGGAGTGCTTCCCACGCTTCATCCGGAACCGGGTCTCCCACGGCATCGAACAGGCTGTAAAGAAGGGAAGCTTTCTCATAAGCATTTTCGTCGCTGCGGATATTGCCCCACCACTGCGCCAGCATCTTCGGTCCCCAGTCCTCGTTGATGACCTGAACACCGGCCAGGCGGACGATGGGCAGAAGGCCCTCAAGAGCGGCCCTGGAATCCTTGTTGAAAGACGCTGTCGCCCGCAGCAATGCAAACCACGGGACCGTCGCCTCTGCTTCGCCGCCGATCAGGAAAGCGCGGATCGCCTGGGGGGCGAACCAGGCCATTTCTGCCGAGGGGGGAATGCGTTTTAGAACCGGCATGAAAACGCGGACGCTCGACGTATATCTGCCGCCACCCTGGGCCAGATCAAGTGCCCTTGCGACCGCTTCGGCCTGGGCTGTGGGCACTACCTGTATCAAGGATGTCCGGTAAAGAAGCGCCCGGCCCAAGGGGCCGCTTTTCGATTCCGCCCGAGTCAGGGGATTGTCCAAATCCTGTTCGGTGAACGATACGCTGGTATATAACTGGCGCAGGGCGTCGATGGGCAAGGCCCCCGCCTGTTCGGCAATTTCCGCAGCTTCCAGGCGAATTTCTATGGATGCGTTGGGGCTGATGGCGACGGTCCTGAGGACCCCCGGGTTGCCGGACGACAAAACATCCTTGGGCAATTTAACCTTGGCGACTCGGGCCATGGATAGATGCAACGGCGACGGATTGACGAGTGTTTCCAGCTTTCCTCCGCTGCCGGCCAAGGCGTCTATCAGGGTAAAGAAGGCTTCGTCTGCGTCACCGGTTTCCCTGAGCAGGGAAACGCCCAGAGCCGCCTTGTCATGCTCGCCGGACAGGGCCTGGCAATAGATAAATATTTTCTGCCAATAGGGCGAGTCCCGTTCGCCGATCTGCCCCGCCGCCAGGGCGCAGGCGCGGGCGTTGTCATTGGCCAGCAACCGGTTGTCCGTCTCAAAGCGAACCAGGGCATTGATCTGGGTGCGCCCCGGGGTCGCGTCAAGCAGCCTGTTAACGCCGACCAGATCACCCATGCTGGCCAGGATTCCGACCCGGCGCACCACATAGCTGCCATCTCCCGGCATATCTTCAGGAACCTTGGCGGCACTTAACAGCAGGCGGCGCATGAGATCGCGCATGACCGGCGAATGCACATTCAACGGCAGCCTGTCGATCATCTTCTCAAGCATTCGGCGGCTGGTACCGGCCCACATATCGACGCCAAAGCCCCCCTCCTCTTTGCTGAGGACGCCGGCGGTATCCGCGTTGATGGATTTAAGTGTCCCCATGGTGACCGAGGATCCGACTTGTCCGGGCACTTGAGTGCCGGGCGGCAAGGAAAGGTTTTGCGGAGCCGCCGCTGGCGCTGGTAGCGCCGACGCCGGGGGCTGTTCGGCAGTTCCCTTCTGAGGCGGGGCCAGCCGCACAGGGGCATTTTGTGCAAAGGCCGGCAACCAGACCGCGAAGGCAATCGCGCCGGCCAGGACAGCGCCTGCGGCTCTTTTTTTAACGGGGGAAACGGTCATCGGGCAAAACTTTTTCAACCTGGGTGACGGGTGCCGGAATATCCCAAGTCGCCAGAAAGGCGGCACCACCGAAAATCAGAAGCATGACGACGACGAAGACAAGTCTGGAAATGTTTCTCATGATGTATCTTGTAACCTTAAAAAGTGTTCGGGGGCCAGAAACCGCTTGATAATACTGACAGAAATCCAGACTTCGGGGGTATTTTTGATCAGGCGTCTTTATACAGACGAAGATTATGCTAGTCTTCCAAGGCTGACATTAGGTTCCGACTGTGGCAATATTTCGGCAGTCTAACGCCTTGAAAAACCTAGATCAATACGGCCAGATATGTTTTTTTAGACCCCCGGGCCGCGCTAAAATTTTGTAACCCTTGGGCCTTATCCTGTATGGATTCATGAACATGGCTTCGCCGATTGACCCATCCATAAAAAACCGCCTCTCCAGGTCAATCGTCATGGTTGGGCTGATGGGGGCGGGAAAAAGCCGAATCGGGCGGGAACTTTCGGCCCTGCTGGGTATCCCTTTCGTCGATGCCGACGATGAGATTGCCCAGGCGGCGGGCTGTTCGGTTCCCGATATATTCGAGCTTTATGGCGAGCAGGCCTTCCGCGATGTCGAACAGCGGGTTATCGAGCGACTGATGGACGGGCCGCCACACATTATTGCCACCGGCGGCGGCGCTTTCATGAATGGCGCGATCCGCAGCAAAATAGCCAGTCGCGGTATATCCTTATGGCTCAAAGCGGACCTGGATATCCTGGTCGAACGGACCGGCCGGCGGGGCGGCAGGCCGCTGCTGGAAAAAGCCGATCCACGTACGGTTCTTGATCAACTGATGCAGGAACGCTATCCGGTGTATGCTGAAGCCGATATTGTCGTTGAATCGAAGGATGTGCCTATATCATCAACGGTAGAAGATGTCGCCGAAGCCCTGGCCGCCTATTTGGCACATCAGGATGAAACGAAAGAATAAGGAGCCATGACGGGCAGCAAAACAGATATATCAAACGCCGATGCGCCTTTGCACGTCGAGCTTGGCGCGCGTTCATATGATATTGTTATTGGCCAAGGACTGATCGCAGACGCTGGCGGGCGCATTGGTGCCTTAATGACGGGCAGCCGTGCCGTCATTGTCACCGATGACAATGTCGGTCCGCTGTATCTGCCCCGGCTTCAGGAGTCACTTTCGGCCGCCGCCATTCAACATGCATCAATTACCGTGCCTGCGGGTGAAAAAACAAAAGATTTCAACCATTTGCAAAAACTGACCGATGAGCTGCTGGCGGCCAGAATTGACCGCTCGACCCTGCTGATCGCCCTTGGCGGCGGGGTCATCGGCGACTTGGCCGGATTCGCCGCCGCCATCACCATGCGCGGCATCGATTTTGTACAGGTGCCGACGACCCTGTTGGCCCAAGTCGACAGCTCGGTCGGCGGCAAGACCGGAATCAATTCGGCCCGCGGCAAGAACCTGATTGGCGCCTTCCATCAACCGCGTCTGGTGCTCGCCGACCTGGAGTGTCTCGATAGCCTTCCCCGGCGCCAACTGCTTGCCGGTTACGCCGAAATCATCAAATACGGGTTGATTAACGATCCTCAATTTTTTGACTGGCTGGAAATAAACGGCGGCGCCGTCATCGACGGAGACAAGGCCGCCCAGCACCATGCCGTCCTCACCAGTTGCGCCGCCAAGGCCGCCATTGTCGCCGCAGACGAACGGGAATCGGGCGTTCGGGCACTGCTTAACCTGGGTCATACCTTCGGCCACGCCCTCGAAGCCGAAACCGGCTATGATGGCACCCTGCTGCACGGCGAGGCGGTGGCCATGGGGATGACGCTGGCTTATGATTTTTCGCAAACTCTGGGCCTATGCAGTGGACGGGACTGCGAGCGGGTTCGCAGTCATCTGAATGCCATCGGCCTGCCGACGAAGCTGGGCGATCTGGCGGCCGCCTCTTCGACCGCTGGGTGGACGGCCGATGCCTTGATCACCCACATGGCTCTCGATAAAAAAGCCGAGAACGGAAAGATGGTGTTCGTGCTGGCCCGCGCTATTGGAGATTGCTTTATCAATCGCGATGTTTCAATCGATCAGCTCCGCGCTTTCCTGACCAATGCCTTGACGGAGAAAAACTAATTCATGAGATCGGGACACCCATGCTGTTAACCCTTGGCGCAATCTTTATTCTACTGCTTCTGTCGGCCTTTTTTTCCGGCTCTGAAACTGCCCTGACCGCGGCTTCAAGGCCGCTGATGCATCAGCTGGAGCGAGACGGCGACCGCCGTGCCGGAATGATCAATTATCTGCATGGCCATCGTGAGCGCCTGATCGGCACTATTTTGCTGGGCAACAACCTGGTCAACATTCTGGCCTCAGCGCTGGCGACCAGTCTGCTGATCACCTATTATGGGGAATCTGGTGTCGTCTACGCGACCATGGCGATGACACTGCTGATCCTGATATTTGCTGAAATTCTGCCGAAAACCTACGCCATCAGAAATGCCAACCAGGCATCCCTGGCGATTGCGCCGTTGGTCAGGGTGCTGGTTTTCATAATGGCCCCCCTGACCAAGGCCATCAATTTCCTGGTTAGCGGCCTGCTTAGCCTGCTCGGCCTTGATTACAATGCCGAGGACGCCTTCGCCTCGTCGTCGGAAGAACTGAGGGGCGCCATCGCCCTGCATGATGCCGCCGATCGGGATACCGATCGGGAACGAGCCATGCTCCGAAGCGTCCTTGATCTGAACGATGTTCAGGTCAGCGAGATCATGGTCCACCGCAAGGATGTGGCCATGATCGACGCCGATCAGTCCCCCGATAAGATCGTCGAACAAGTGCTGGCAAGCCCGTACACCCGTATCCCCCTATGGCGCGGGCAGCCGGAAAACATTGTCGGTGTGCTTCACGTCAAGGCGCTGCTGCGTGCCGTCCAGGAACATGACGGCACCGGTGAGCTTGATATTGTCAAACAGGCCGCCGAGCCGTGGTTTATCCCCGAGCAGACGAGCCTTCTCTCCCAATTGCAGGAATTTCGCCACAGACACGAGCATTTTGCCCTGATGGTCGATGAATACGGCAGTTTCATGGGGATCGTTACCCTGGAGGATATTCTGGAGGAAATTGTCGGCGATATTTCCGACGAGCACGACCTCGCCAAACTTGGGGTGATCCATGAACCCGACGGCAGTTATCTGATCAAGGGGGGCGTTACCCTGCGCGACCTGAACAGGCAATTCGGCTGGAATCTGCCGGACGAGGAAGCGGCCACCTTGGCCGGATTGATCTTGCACGAGTCCCGACGTATTCCGGAACCCGGACAGATATTCCTGTTCCATGGGCTGCGCATTGAAATCCTGCAGCGTCAACGCCATCAGATCACATTGGTTAAGATCCTGCCATTACCGGGGGCCAATGATAAAAATGCCCCGGAAACGAGCGCATCCGGCAAATAAACATAATTTTATTATGGATATTTAGATGGGAACACCCGCCAAAAAAAGTTGAAGCGGGTAGTGTTGTCACCACATGAATAAGTGTACTTTTCGACACTACCCGGACGAAAAGGAGCTTACGTCATGCAACGCAAGATTATACCCGACGTCACTCAAAAATCGGTTGTGATTTCCCTGGCCCCCAACGATACGGCAACCATGGCTGCGAAAATCATGAAAGAAAAAAATATTGCCGCCATTCTGGTAACTGGCAAAAGCGGAAAGCTTGATGGAATTGTCACGGAACGGGACCTGACCCGCCGGGTCATGGCACAAGGCCTGAACCCCGACGAAACGACGCTCAAGAAAATCATGACCAAAGACCCCGATACCCTGGCGCCGGCGGATTCGGCGGGCGAGGCTCTTGAGCTGATGCGTACGCGCAGTTTCCGGCATCTGCCCATCGTCGAAAACGGACTTCCCGTGGCAATGGTCTCGATCCGCGACCTTTATTCGGTCATGAAGTCCGATCTGGAACATGAAATTCGGGAAACCGAGGCTTTTGTCTTCGGCGACCGTTACAGCGCCTGATTGCCTGCCACCTTACTTGCCGCCGTGCCCGGCACGGCCATGGCCGACTTCGGTGGCGGCATCGCGGAAATAATCAATAATGTAAGTTCGCACCGCCGAGGTTCTATTTGATTTTTCGCGCTTATTCTCGATTTGAGTGCAGACATCGTGGAAGCTCTGCGATTCACGGTCACAGATTTCGCCAAGCGCTTCCCACAATTCGGCCTCCATGCGCAAACTGGTGCGCCGGCCATTGATTGTGACATTACGACTGATCAGAGAATCGCTTTTCTTCATTTCCGCCATGTCCCCCCGAGCATGATAATAACGAAATCTTATTTTGTTACAAACTGTTATGCAAACTAAAATGAAACCGCCCTTGGTTGTCTGGAATACGACAAAGGCCAATGCTCGCACATATTACATACCTAAATATGGTATTGAATCGCTACTTTAGCCCTCGCCCGGCGACAGGGTTTTTAATGACAGGGCATGAATATCGCCCTTCATTTCATCGGCCAGGGCGGCATAGACCATACGTTGTCGTTCAACCTGCGATAGTCCTTCGAATGCCGGCGACACAATTTCCACATGGAAATGGCTCTCGCCACCGGGGCGGGCACCGGCATGGCCCGCGTGCTTGTGGGACTCGTCGATAATGTCAAGGCGGTCCGGTGACAGGGCACGCTCGAGCTTTTCTTTAATGGCGGTGGCGACACGCATACTTGTCAGGCTCCTTGCTATTTCCAATACCCCCCATGTAAGAACGGAGAATGCCAATCTCAAGGTGATACTCCAGTGAAACCGGAACGCCAAGCCTATCTGCTGCTCGCCCTTATTATCCTGCTGTGGGGGGCCAACTGGCCGATCATGAAGATCGGGCTTGAATACATACCGCCGGTCTGGTTCACGGCAATCCGTTTGTTGTTCGGCGCGGCCTGCCTGTTTGTTCTGTTGGCCGTCCGGGGCAAGTTGATTTTACCTGTTCGCCATGATCTGCCCGCCTTGCTGTCAATGGGGTTCGTGCAATTTGGGCTGGGGTTGGCGCTGATTCACATCGGACTGTCATCGGTCGAAGCCGGGCGTTCAGCAATACTCGCCTACACCACTCCACTGTGGGTAGCACCCATGGCGGTGCTGATACTGGGCGAACGACTTGGCCCGTATAAAATAGCCGGACTGATACTGGGGCTGGCTGGCCTTGCCGTGCTGTTCAATCCCGCAACCTTTGATTTTTCGAACCCGGACGTCCTGCTAGGCAACGGCCTTTTGCTTGCAGCGGCAATATGCTTCTCGGTGGTCATTGTCCACATCCGCCGCCACCGTCTGGCCATGACGCCGCTGCAATTGGTTCCGTGGCAAATGTTGCTCGGTGGATGCGTTCTGATGGCCGTTGCCACCGTCTATGAAGAAATGCCGCCGCTTGCCTATTCCCACACTCTTGCCGCCGTCATCATCTATAACGGCCCGATTGCCTCGGCTTATTGTTTCTGGGCCAGTTTTACCATCATGCGCACATTGTCGGCGACCAGCACGGCCCTTGGTTCTCTGGGGGTGCCCGTCGCCGGGCTGGTGTTTTCGGCAATAGCCCTGGGGGAGCCGCTGTCGGCGCCCAAGGTGCTGGGGCTGACGCTTATATCTTCTGCCGTTGTCGCGCTGATCGTCGGTGATTTTATAAAAAAGCCAAAACTTGCCAGCCAGTGGCGCAATCCCCATAGTTAAGGTTATTAATTATCTGGAAAGATTATGGCCGCCAAGCAAGCCCGCAAAAATAACAAGCAACGCCCGGACAGCATGTTCGCCGACGCCCCGGAACAAGCACCCGAGGCCGAGACCCGACTGTGCGAGTGGCCGGGCTGCGATGACGGGGCCGAGCACAAGGCACCGCGCTCACGCGATGACCTGAAAATTTATTACTGGTTCTGTCTTGACCATGTCCGCCAGTACAACAAGCAATGGAACTACTATGACGGCATGAGCGACAAGGAAGTCGAAGACGATGTTCGTCGCGATACCACCTGGGATCGGCCGTCGTGGCCCTTCGGCGGCCTGGAAAGGCCCTTGCGTTTCAGGCACGGCACCCCCGATATCGATGACTATGGTGCTTTCGGCGACCCCGATGGCGGCGATACCTCGGCCCACGTCCACCGCCAGGTTCCCGACACCCCGGAAGCACAGGCCATGGCGGTTTTCGACCTGACCCCGCCGGTCACCATCGCCGCCATCAAGGGCCGCTACAAGGAGCTGGTCAAACGCCATCATCCGGATGCCAACGGCGGCGACAAGACGGCGGAAGAAAAATTCATACAGATCGCCGCCGCTTACGAAACCCTGATTGCGGCTGTTTCCTGAGGCAAAAAAGGCCTAAAATCAGCTAAATTCGTTGACGAATGGCCATCAGCCCCTTAACCCATCACCTAGATTGAAAGAAGATGACTGGACACCCGATTATGACAGCCACCGACACCATCCCGACGGGAGGAGGCGAGTTTCCCCTCAATGCACCCGACATCTCCATTTCCGTGCGCCAGACGTTCGGGATCGACAGCGACATAGAGGTCCCGGCCTTCAGCAAAGGCGAGGACCACGTGCCGGTGATTGACCCGTCGTATCAGTTCGATCATGACACGACGCTGGCCATATTGGCCGGATTTGCCCACAACCGCCGCGTCATGATTCAGGGCTATCATGGCACCGGCAAGTCGACCCACATCGAACAGGTGGCGGCGCGCCTCAACTGGCCGTGCATCCGCATCAATCTGGATAGCCACATCAGCCGTATCGATCTGGTCGGCAAGGATGCCATCGTGCTCAAGGACGGCAAGCAGATTACCGAGTTCCGCGAGGGCATCCTGCCGTGGGCCTTGCAACATCCGACGGCGCTGGTTTTCGACGAATACGACGCCGGACGGCCGGACGTCATGTTCGTTATCCAGCGCGTGCTCGAAGTCGAAGGCAAAATGACCCTGCTGGATCAGAACCGGGTGCTTACGCCGCACCCCTATTTCCGGCTGTTTTCGACCACCAACACCATCGGCCTTGGCGATACCACCGGGCTTTATCACGGCACCCAGCAGATCAATCAGGGACAGATGGACCGCTGGAACATCGTCGCCACGCTCAACTATCTGCCCCACGACGACGAAGTCGGTATCGTGCTGTCAAAAGTGCCGGCCTACGACACGCCGGAAGGCCGCAAACGGATGAGCGCCATGGTCGAACTGGCCGACCTGACCCGGGCCGGATTCGTCAACGGCGATATATCGACCGTGATGTCACCCCGGACGGTTATCACCTGGGCCGAGAACGCCGAAATTTTCGATGACCTGAAGGTCGCCTTCAGGCTGACGTTCCTCAATAAATGTGATGAAATCGAACGGCCGGTGGTCGCCGAATACTACCAGCGTTGCTTCGACGAGGAACTCCCCGAATCGGCGACCAGGACGACCGTGCTGTAGGACACACCCGCCATGCCCATGAGCGAGTCTCCGTCAGAAATGATCAAACGGGTGACGTCCTCGACCATCAAGGCAATTGCCAATAAAAACGAGGTCGAGGTTACCTTTGCCTCTGGCAATGAGGCCAGGGTCGCCACCAATGGCGCCTCGGTGCGCCTGCCATCACCGCCCGAACAAAACATTACCGAGGACGACATCACCCGCCTGCGCGGCGCCGCCGACGCGGTGGCCTTACGGCTGCGTTATCACGATGCCGATGTTCACCGGCGCTGCCGGCCCTCAAGCCACGAAGCGGCCCAGGTTTTCGAGCGCGCCGAACAGGTCCGGGTCGAGGCGCTGGGCGCCAGACGCATGGCCGGCGTCGCCCATAATCTGGCGACCATGCTGGAAAAGCGTTGCACCGCCAAGGCCCCGGAAAAGGGCGAGGAGCGCAGCGAGGGCCTGCTGCCGGAAGCCATCGGCCTGGTCATTCACGAAAAACTGACCGGCCAAAAATTGCCCATATCCGCAGACCCTATTCTTAATCACTGGAAACAGTACATCGACGAGCGTATTGGCTGGCAACTTGAAAAAATCGCCGAAAGTGCCGACGACCAGGAATCCTTCGCCCTTCACATGACCGACATGATCAAGTCCCTGGAACTGAATGACGACGAGGATGCCGAACCGGACACCGAGGAGCAATCCGCCAACGAAGATGACGCATCCAATGACTCCGACAACCAGAGCCAGGAAAGCGATAGCGAAAGCCGTTCCGAGACGGATTCCGATGCCGGTGACATGGAAGACGGTGCCTCCGAATCCGGCATGGATGCAGAAGACGGCCTGGCCGATGGCGGGGCTGAGCCAGCTGGCCCCCGCGATGGCCAGGATTCATGGCCCGACAACAGCCCCGGGCCAACCCCCTATCACGCCTACTTCACGGGCGCCGACGAAGCCATCGCAGCCGAGCAACTGTGCGAGCCGGAAGAACTTGGACGCCTGCGCAGCCAGCTTGACCAGCAACTATCCCGCTTGCAGGGCATCGTTTCGCGCCTCGCCAACCGCCTGCAACGGCGGCTGATGGCGAAACAGACCCGGTCGTGGGAATTTGATCTGGAAGAAGGCATGCTCGATGCCGGACGGCTGTCCAGGGTGGTTATCGACCCTGTCCACCCGCTGACCTTCAAGCAGGAAATTGATACGGATTTCCGCGATACCGTGGTCTCCCTATTGATCGATAACTCGGGTTCCATGCGCGGCCGCCCAATCACGGTGGCGGCCATGAGCGCCGATATCCTGGCGCGCACCCTCGAGCGGTGCGGCGTCAAGGTCGAGGTCCTGGGCTTCACGACCCGCGCCTGGAAGGGCGGTCAGGCACGCGAGAAATGGGCCGATGACGGCAAACCGGCCGATCCGGGCCGTCTGAACGATCTGCGTCACATTATTTACAAGGCGGCCGACATGCCGTGGCGGCGGGCCCGGCGCAACCTGGGCCTGATGTTGCGCGAGGGACTGCTCAAGGAAAACATCGATGGCGAGGCTTTGCTGTGGGCCCATTCGCGGCTGCTTGGGCGGCCCGAACAGCGGCGCATCTTGATGGTCATATCCGACGGTGCGCCGGTTGATGATGCGACCCTGTCGGCGAATCCCGGCAATTATCTGGAAAAACACCTGCGCGACGTTATTCACTGGATCGAGACCCGGTCCGATGTTGAGCTGACGGCCATCGGCATCGGCCACGATGTCACCCGCTATTACCAGCATGCGGTCACCATCTCCGATGCCGAAGAGCTGGGCGGAACAATGTTGCAAAACCTGACCGATCTGTTCGATGGGGATAGCGCCGCAAAGCCGGCCCCGAAACGGGCCCACAGCCCCGCCACCAGCCACTGGTAAAGCACATTTTATATGTGGGAAATGGCCAAAAGGAGCCGTTGTCAGAACCGGCAAGGGGCGGTATGTTCTTGCCATCACAAGGTTATAAGAACGATGAGCGTAGCAAGCAAAATGTCCGATAAAACATATCGTCTGGTCACCCGCGCGGATTTTGATGGCGTCGTCTCCGGTGGGCTACTGCTGGAGATCGGCTTGGTCGATGATGTCATGTTTGCTGAACCGAAGGACATGCAGGATGGCAAGATTGATGTCACCACAAACGACATCACAGCCAATCTGCCGTATGTGGAAAGCGCCCACCTGTGCTTCGACCATCACCTGAGCGAAACCATCCGGGTCGGGGAAAAACCCAATATGATCATTGATCCCAACGAGCCGTCAGCGGCAAGGGTGATCTATGAATATTATGGCGGCGAAAAGGCATTCCCCAAAATTTCACCGGAACTTATGGCGGCCGTCGACAAGGCCGACTCGGCGGATTATTCGGAAATGGACATCCTGGCGCCGGGGCCATGGACGAAGCTGAATTTTATTCTCGACCCGCGCACCGGGCTCGCGCGTTTCGGCCACTTCAGCATTTCCAACGAACAGTTGATGAAGGATATGATGGTCTATTGCCGCCATCATCCGATTGAAGAAATCCTCAAGATTCCCGATGTGGAAGAACGCCTGCACCTTTATGAAGAACACGAAGAATTCTGCGAAATGCAAATCCGCCGTTGCGCTAAGGTTCACACAAAACTGGCCGTTGTCGACCTGCGCGGGGAAGATAAAATTTTTGCCGGCAACCGTTTCACGGTCTATGCGATTTTCCCGGCCTGCAACATCTCCATACAAATTCTGCCCCATACCGACGGGGAGCGAACTGTTTTCGCCGTCGGCAAATCGATCCTCAACCGCACATCCAACACCAATATCGGCGAATTGATGCTGGAATACGGCGGCGGTGGCCACCGGGCCGCCGGAACCTGCCGGATTCCGAACGAAGACGCCAAACGGGTGCTCGGCGAACTGATTCAGCGCATCAATAAAGACGGCTGAACACAGCCATTGTCAGCAGACAATCTGGCCCCATAAGCACCCAACCCGTGGCCCTTTTCCGACCCTGAATTGATGGCCATAGTCGCCCCCTGAACCATTCAGGGGAAAGAGACCATGACCAGCTACCAGCCGACCAAAAGATCGAAAGCCAAGCGCGTCCATGATCGGGTTGCCTATGACCATGAGGCCGTCCATGAGGTGTTCGACGCCCTGCCCATGTGCCATGTGGGATACGCCATCGACGGCCAGCCCTATGTGACGCCGACCATCCAGTGGCGGCAAGGCACCCGGCTTTACTGGCACGGCTCGGCGGCAAGCCGGATGATCAAAACCGTATCGGCGGGCGCCGCCGTGTGTGTCACGGTCAGCCAATTAAACGGTTTTGTGATGGCCCGCTCGCCCTTTCATCACAGCGTTAATTACACCAGCGCCATGGCCTTCGGACACGGGGCAGCCATCACCGATGCGGCCGAGAAGGAAGAAACCCTGAGGCACATGTTCGAGCATTTGTTCCCGGGCCGCTGGGACGATGTGCGCGGCAATACGGCCAAGGAGCTGAAGGCAACCGGCGTTGTATTTATGGAAATCGAGGAAGCGTCGGCCAAGACGCGCGGCGGCCCGCCCATAGATGATGAAGAGGACTACGATGGTGTCGATTGCTGGAACGGGGTGCTAACCGTCGGGCCGGCCTATGGCGCGCCCGTCAATGACGAACGCAACAAGCCCGGCATCGGTTTTCCGGATTACCTGAAGTATATGAGGAGTTAGGCGGTTTTAGCTTCCAGCGCCTTCTTGACCTTGCGCTTCATCAGAACGGCTTCGTCGGTCAGTTTGGAATTGGATGTGCCCATCAGGAAGTTGTCCAACCCACCTTTGTGCTCGATGGTGCGAACGGTACGGGTCGCCAGTTTCAGGCGCACCGCCTTGCCAAGGGCATCGCTGAGGATCGAAAAGACCTGCAGGTTGGGCAGGAAGCGACGCCGCGTCTTGTTGTGGGCGTGGCTCACGTTATTGCCGGCCTGAACACCCCTGCCGGTAAGGTCACAACGTCTTGCCATCTTCTCAATCCTTGAATTTCAACTACTTAACATTGCACGGGCCACCCGAAAACGGCTCCAAGAGGGCGTTTTCTAGGGGATTAGGGGGCATCCGTCAAGGATATAAGGCCGGGGCTCGGCTCCTGCGTCAACCCATGGCCTTTTTCAGGTTCTCATCGAGCTTGTCCAAGAACTGCTGGGTCGTCATCCAGTGCTGGTCGGGGCCGATCAAAAGCGCCAGATCCTTGGTCATATGGCCGGATTCGACGGTTTCGACGCAAACTTTTTCCAGAGTATCGGCGAACCGCATGACCTCCGGGGTGCCGTCGAATTCGCCCCGGTAGTGGATCGCCCGCGTCCACGCGAAGATTGAGGCGATCGGGTTGGTGGAGGTTTCCTTGCCCTTCTGGTGCTGGCGGTAATGGCGGGTCACGGTACCGTGGGCGGCCTCGGATTCGATGGTTTTGCCGTCGGGGGTCATCAGCACCGAGGTCATCAGGCCGAGCGAGCCGAACCCTTGCGCCACCGTGTCTGACTGTACGTCGCCATCATAGTTCTTGCAGGCCCAGACGAAGCCGCCTTCCCACTTCATGGCCGAGGCCACCATATCGTCGATCAGGCGGTGTTCGTAGGTGATGCCGGCGGTTTTGAATTTATCGGCGAATTCGGCCTGAAATATTTCCTCGAACAGATCCTTGAAGCGCCCGTCATAGACTTTCAAGATGGTGTTCTTGGTCGACAGGTACACCGGCCAGCCGAGATTCAGGCCATAGTTCATACAGGCCCGGGCGAAGCCGCGGATCGAATCGTCCAGATTGTACATGGCCAGGGCGACCCCGCTGCTGGGGTAGTCGTAGACCTCGCGCTCAATTTTTTCCCCGCCGCCATCGGGGACGAAGGTCATGGTCAGTTTGCCGGGGCCGGGAACGATGAAGTCGGTGGCCCGGTACTGATCGCCAAAGGCGTGACGACCGATGACGATGGGGCGGGTCCAGCCCGGCACCAGGCGCGGCACGTTCTTGCAAATGATCGGCTGGCGGAAGACGGTGCCGCCGAGAATGTTGCGGATCGTGCCGTTGGGCGAGCGCCACATTTCTTTAAGGCCAAATTCTTCGACCCGGCCCTCGTCCGGGGTAATGGTCGCGCATTTAACGCCGACGCCGTGTTCCTTGATGGCGTTGGCCGCATCTATGGTGATCTGATCATTGGTCTCGTCGCGCTTTTCCACGCCCAGGTCATAGTATTTCAGGTCCACATCCAGATAAGGCAGGATCAGCTTGTCCTTGATGAATGCCCAGATGATGCGGGTCATTTCATCACCGTCCAGTTCGACGATCGGGTTGGCGACCTTGATCTTGGCCATGATGTGTTCTCTCCCTCGCGGTTCTTATAGGTGGCTGGTCAGTACTTCTTCCGGGGCCTCAGGCGCGGCCGCCAAGGCATCAAACACTTTGTCGACGCCATCGACAATACTGAAAAGCTCGGAAATGCCATGATGGCCATAGCCGCCATCGACGACGGCGGCAACCAGATCCTTGAGCGGCTGCCAATAATTGTTGATATCGACGATGACCACCGGCTTTTTATGCTGCTGCAACTGCTTCCAGGTGACGATCTCGATGGTTTCATCAAGGGTGCCGAGGCCGCCGGGAAGCGAGATAAAGGCGTCCGATCGCTCGAACATGACGCGTTTTCGCTCGTGCATACTTTCAACCACGATCAATTCCGTCAGTCCCGGGTTGCCGACCTCAAATTCCATAATGAATTTAGGGATAATGCCGGTGACGTGGCCACCGGCATCGAGGGCGGCGCGGGCCACCATGCTCATCAGGCCGATGTCGCCGCCGCCGTAAACCAGGCGCAAGCCACGTTCGGCGATCTGCTGGCCCAGGCTTACCGCGGCTTTGCCATGGGCCGGGTCATTGCCGGCCCGCGAGCCGCAAAACACACAAACGGAAGATATACCTGTCATCCTGGCAACATAGCCGGGTCTTGCCTTGCCGAAAAGCCTTGTTCATGACAGACAAAAAAAGCGAAACTTCACCGATGTTAAAAATTAGGAGAAAGACAATGACCGGATACCTTCGCAAAACCATTCTGACGGGCTTTGCCGCCCTTATTCTCGGTCTCGGCCTTTCCGGCCCGGCCATGGCCGACAGCCACGAAATAAAGTTTCGCCAATCGGTGATGAAATCCGTCGGTGGTGCCATGGGCGGCCTTGCCGCCGTGCTCAAGGGTCAAGCATCGGCGGAGCACGCAAATGCCCTGTCCCACGTTATGTATAATTTATCCCTGGTGGTTCCACATGTTTTTCCGGAAGGCTCGGACTTCGGCGAGACGGAAGCATTGATCGTGATCTGGCAAAAACCAGCCGATTTCAAAATTGCCGTTCAGAATTTCCAAAGTGCCGCCTTGAACCTGTCGAAGGTTACCCATGGCGGTGACATGCAGGCTTTCGGTCAAGCGTTTGGTGCACTTGGCAAGGCCTGCAAGGACTGCCATGAAAACTTCCGCAAGAAGAAAGAGAAGTAACCGGCACCATGGTGCGTTTGATGCCGGGATTGTCGTTGGTGACATTGTTGCTGGCCACCGTCCCGGTCTTGCTTCCCGCCGCCTTTCAGGCGGACGCAGCCGACATCGATCACGGACGTTACCTGTTCGACGCCGCCGGTTGCCTCGGCTGTCATACGGATAAAGAAAACAAGGGCGCGCCATTGGCCGGGGGGCGGCGCTTTGAAACGCCCTTCGGAGTCTATTACAGCCCCAATATCACGCCCGACCGGATGACTGGCATCGGCAACTGGTCCATGGCCGATTTCCTGCGCGCCCTAAGATACGGGGAAAATCCCGACGGGGAAAATTACTTTCCGGTGTTCCCGTACACGTCGTATACGAAAATGTCCGATGGCGATATTCTCGATCTGAAAGCCTATATCTTCTCCCTTGCGCCCGTTCGCCAACCCAACCTGGAACACGAAGCGGGCCGGGTTTTCGGATCGCGTTTTATGGTCGGTCCCTGGAAAGTCATCAACTTTCGTGCCGGCCCCATGAAGCCCGTCCCGGACCGGGGCAAAAAATGGAACCGCGGCGCCTATCTGGTCGAGGCGCTCGGCCATTGCGGCGAATGCCATACCCCCCGGGACCGGCTAGGGGGCACCCTGGAACACCAGCACATGGCAGGTACGGCAAAGGGGCCGGGCGGTGAAGCCATCCCCAACATCACCCCCGACCAGGAAACCGGAATCGGTAAATGGCCGGATGCCGACCTGAAGGCGTTGTTTTCCATAGGCATGCTACCGGACGGCGATTTCGTCAGCGGCGGCATGGCGGAAAATGTCTCCAATACCACCGGAAAATGGAGCAAAGCGGATGCCGAGGCCGTCATCGAATACCTGAAAAGCCTGCCGCCGGTGATAAATAAGATCAAAAAAGACAAAAAGAAGAAAACCGGCACCGATGAGTGGAATTAGGCTCATTGCATGCCGCCCTACGCCGTATTAACCTTATCCTGTTTAATGTGATTCGGTATTTTTGTGCCACTGGAGACCCCCTTGAACCGGCCGCTTCTGATTGCTGCATTCGGACTTGTTATCGCCGCGCTGGCTATTGGCCTTAACTATCAGTCCATGCTGACCGAGGAGCCGCAACCGGCGTCGGTGGCCTCTGAAAAAGCAACGCCGGAACCCGCCGCCCAGCCCGCCATCATCAGGCCGGACCCGCCGACCTTTGACGTGGTTCGCGTCAACCCCCAGGGCGATGCCGTATTTGCCGGTCGGGCGACGCCGGGCAGCACCGTCGTCATTTTAGATGGCGTCCACGAAATCGGCCGCATCGTCGCCGACAGCAGGGGCGAGTGGGTGTTCGTACCGGACAAGCCGCTGGAGCCGGGCCGGCGGCGCCTGAAACTGGAGATGATCATCGGCGACGCCGACCCGGTCGCATCCGATGACCAGGTCGTGCTTGTGGTTCCCGAGCGCAACAAGAATATTGCCGGCCAGCCGGGCAATGGCGAATCCCTGGCGTTCAAGATATCGCCGGACGGCACGACCACGGTCCTGCAAAAACCGGGCGGCAACGGCGGCCTGAAACTCACCGTCGATGCCGTCGATTATGACGAGGACGGGCAACTGGCCATCAGCGGCAAAGCCGAGCCGGACGCCATGATCCAGCTATACCTGGACAATCGCTTTATCGGCCACGCCAGAACCGAGGCAGATTCCGGAAACGGCACCGGACCGTGGTCGGTGAAACCCGAAGTCAAGGTCAAGCCCGGACTGTACACGTTACGCGCCGATCACGTGGACAACGCCGGCAAGGTTCTGGCCCGGGTTGAATTTCCCTTTTCCAGGGCTGAAAACACCACCGACCTGACCGACAAGGATGTTATCATCGTACAGCCGGGCAACAGCCTGTGGCGTCTGGCGCGAAGCACATACGGGCGCGGGGTCCAGTACACGGTCATTTTTGAGGCCAACAAGGACCAGATCAAGAATCCGGACCTGATTTATCCGGGACAGGTTTTCAAAATGCCTGCGAGCCAGTAGAATAAACACCCATCGTCTTTTACCGAAGCCAGAGGAAACCATCTTTTGCTAAAGATTGTACTCGTTCCTATCAATCCGGCCGGGTGGCCGTTTATCGGCCTGTTCGCCGCCGTCACCCTTGGCCTGTTCCAGGCTTCCGAAATGTTCGGCTGGATCGGGGTCATCCTGACGCTTTGGTGCACCTATTTCTTCCGCGACCCGGACCGCACAACGCCGGTCCGTGAAGGGCTTTTCATCAGCCCCGCCGACGGCGTCGTGCAGTTGATCGACACCGCCGTCCCGCCACCGGAATTGGGCATGGGCGAGCAAGCCCGCCCGCGCGTCTGTGTGTTCATGAATGTCTTCAACGTGCATGTGAACCGCATCCCCATTGATGGGGTGATCGGGTCCATCGCTTACCGTCCCGGCAAGTTCTTCAATGCATCCCTCGACAAGGCCAGCGAATTCAATGAACGCATGAGCATCCGCCTGACCACGCATAACGGCAGCGACATCGCCTTCGTGCAGATCGCCGGGCTGGTGGCCCGGCGCATCAAGTGCGACCTGTATGAGGGCCAAACCGTCAAGGCCGGCATGCGTTTTGGCCTGATTCGTTTCGGCAGCCGCGTCGATGTTTACCTGCCGGACGGGGTCAGCCCCACCGTTGCCGTCGGCCAGACAACCGTGGCCGGCGAAACGGTTATCGCCGACGCTGCCTCAGAAGAAGGCCCGCGTAGCGGAGAAGTTCGCTGAGCATGACCCAAAAGCCCCGCAAAAGACCCGAATGGCTTCACGCCAACAAGATGATCCCGAATATCCTGACCATCCTGGCGATCTGCGCCGGCATGTCGGCGATCCGCTTTGGCTTGGAGGACAGATGGGAGTTCGCGGCCCTTAGCATCCTGGCCGCCGCCATTCTTGATGCCCTTGACGGACGCATCGCGCGCATCATGAAAGGTGCCAGCAAGTTCGGCGCCGAGCTCGATTCCCTGTCGGATTTCATCAGCTTCGGCGTCGCCCCGGCGATGATGCTTTATCTTTGGGCGTTGCAGGATATCGGGCGCTTCGGCTGGATGCTGGCCCTGCTGTTCAGCGTCAGCATGGCGCTTCGGCTGGCCCGCTTCAACACCATGCTTGAAGACGAAGACCAGCCACCGTGGACCCGCAACTTCTTCGCCGGCGTGCCGGCCCCGGCGGCGGCCGGACTGGTGCTGCTGCCCATGGTCTTGTCGTTTCAGTTTGGCGATACGTTTTTCCGCGAACCTGTCGTCATCTCGATTGTTCTGATCGGCGTCGCGTCACTGGTGGTCAGCACCATTCCGACGTTTTCATTCAAAAAGATCAAGGTTCCGGCGCGCCGCATCGTGCCCGCGATGATTTTGGCCGCGGCCTTTGTTACCGCTCTGGTCAGTGCGCCATGGTCTACCCTGTCGGCGGTGCTGGTGATCTATCTGGCGACAATCCCGCTGAGCATCAAGGACTACCGGCGGCGCAGCATGGAAACCGAAAGCAACGGCGAGTCCGACTAAGCGCGGCGGCGTTGCAGCCAATCGTGCAGGTTGACTTTCAGCATCAGCGCCGACGGTGTCACCACCAGGGTCAACACGGTAGCAAAACCCAACCCGAAAACAATGGCCGTGGATAATTGCGCCCACCACTGCATGGACGGCGCGCCCAAGCTGACCTGACGCGACAGGAAATCTATATTGACGCCAAGCACCATGGGCAACAGGCCCAAAATGGTGGTGACCGTGGTCAGCAACACCGGGCGCAAGCGTTGGGCGCCGGTTCTGAGGATCGCTTCCATCGGCGTTGCCGCCGTGCCTTTCAAACGGTCGTAGGTATCGATAAGTACGATGTTATTGTTGACGACGATACCGGCAAGGGCGATCACACCGACCCCACCCATGACAATGCCGAATGGCTGGCCTGTCACCAGCAATCCGATGAAGACACCAATGGTCGACATGATAACGGCGCTAAGGATCAGAAGCGCTGAATAGAAACTGTTGAACTGGGTAACCAGGATAATGGCCATGATGGCAAGTGCCACTGAGAAAGCCTTGACCAGAAATTCTTCTGCTTTTTTCTGCTCCTCGTCCTCGCCCTTATAGGCAACCTTCACCCGGGGGTCGAGGTCGGCAGTCGCCAACCATGCCTTGAATTCCTTTATCTTGTCATCGGCGAGAACCCCTTCGACAACATCAGCCTTGACCGTCATCACCCGCCTGGCGTCGGTTCTGCGGATAGTCCCGGTGCGAGGCTGCGCCGTGCGGGTCACGAAATTACTGATCGGCACCCGGCCCTGACTGGTGTTGACCCTGATCTCGTCAAGCTGGTCAATGGTGCGATAGCCAAGGGGGTATCGGGCGCGGATATCCAGTTCTTCGTCGGCATCATTGGGCCGATAGCCGCCAAGCCGAATGCCGGTACTGGCCATCTGTATGGCACGGCCGACCATATCTATATTGACATTAAATTTTGCCGCTTGCGCACGATCAACCTTAAGCTCCCAGTCGATGCCGGGAAGCGGCCGCGAATCCTCTATATTGGTCAGGCCACCAATAACCTCCAACCCTTCAAGAACACGGACGATGGATGGCTCAAGCAATTCCGGATAACGCGAAGACAGCTCAACCTGAACCGGTTTGCCAACGGGGGGGCCGGCTTCCTGCTTGCGCCGGTCAACGATGATGCCGGAAAGATCGCGTGTTTTGAGCTGTATTTCGGCAAGAATATCGTCGGCTTTTCGACGTTTCTGCCAATTGGTGAATTCCAAAGAAACAATACCGATAATGTCTTCTGATTCCTGACTGTTTTTTTCCTGTCCTGTGCGTGTGTATACAGCGTCGAACTCGCTTTTGTCATTCTGAATGGCCAGGATGCGTGCCTCGACCTCGGCCATCAGCCGGTGCATTTCATGAACCGAAAGATTGCCCCGGGCACGAACCTGAACCTGTGCGAAGTCAGGCTCTACCTCCGGGAAGAATTCAACTCCCTTGCCGAATACGGCATAGATGACCTGAACACCAACAAGCAGGGCGACACCCCCCAGCAACACCCGCCCCGGATAATGGAGCGCCACCTTCAATAAATGCACATACGCCCCGGTGAAGCCGCCGGCATCTTCAGGGTCGCTATGTTCGCTACCGGCCAGTATTTTCATGGCATCGTGATCGGCGGTTCCCCCGGGCTTGCCGACCAGAGACCCGAGTGTCGGCACGAAAACCAACGCCATCAACAATGATGCAGACAATGTCGCCAGCAACGTCACCGGCAGGAATTTCATGAATTCTCCCACCACCCCGGGCCAGAACAAAAGCGGCAGAAAAGCCGCCAGGGTCGTCGCCGTTGACGCGATAATCGGCCATGACATGCGCTTGGCTGCTGTTGCATAGGCAATGCGGCGGGGTTCGCCTTCCGTCATTTTACGGTCGGCGAATTCGGTGACCACGATGGCCCCGTCAACCAGCATTCCGACAGCAAGAATTAACGCGAAAAGAACAACAATATTAATGGTGAGCCCCATGGCCGTCAGCACCAGAATGCCGGTCAGGAACGACCCGGGAATGGCGATACCGACAAGCCCGGCAGTACGCATGCCGAGCACGGCGATGACCACAATCATCACCAGCAGGACGGCGGCGATGACGTTATTCTGAAGATCGTTAAGCATGATCCGGATATCTTTAGATCTGTCCTGCACAAAGCCGATCTTGACGGCGCTTTTTAGCTCTGTCGGCCATGAACTTCTTTCATCGGCGACAACCTGGCGAACGGCATGAATTGTATCGATGATGTTTTCACCGGTACGCTTAACAACCTCAAGCACCAGCGCTGGCTGGCCGTTAATGCGGGCAAAGGATTCCGGATCCTTGAAAGCCCGCCGGATTTCACTGACAGCCCCAAGGGTGACTACGGCATCGCCATCAATTCTGATCGGCAGCCCCATAATATCTTGCGTGCTTTCAAGCAGCCCGGGAACTTTAAGGGAAAATCGACCCTTACCCGTATCCTGAACGCCAGCAGCGATCAGCAGGTTCGAATTTGCTACCGTCTGAATTGCCTGTTCCGGTGACAGGCCATAACTTTCCACCTTTACCGGATCAATGATAATTTCCACCATTTCTTCCCGGTCGCCGGCAATTTTTACGTTGAGCACACTGGACAGGCTTTCTATTTGATCCCTGAGCTCTTGCGCCACCTTGAGCATGGCGCGTTCCGGCATGTTCCCTGAAAGGGTTACCAACAACACAGGGAACAGGCTGAAATTGACTTCGTTAATAGTCGGCTCGTCGGTTTCGTCCGGTAATTCCGGCTTCGCCAGATCGACCTTTTTCCTGACGTCATCCAGGGCCGTATCGGCATCGAAACCGGCATCAAACTCGAGCATCACACTGGCCCCGCCCTGATAGCCCATGGCGGTCATTTCCTTGACCCCTTCGATGGAACGTAATTCCTGTTCCATGGGGCGGATCAACAAGCGTTCGGCATCTTCCGGCGAAATTCCTTCGTGATCCATCTGCACATAGATGAGCGGAATGTTGATATCCGGATCGGATTCCTTTGGTATCTCCACATAGGCGATGGCACCGGACACAAGTATCAACACAAGAACGGTCAGCACCGTGCGGGCATGGCCAAAGGCGGTATCAATCAAGACATTCATGAGGGCGTTTCCGCCGTATCGTCCTGACGTTGGCCACGAACCCGCTGACCATCACGAACGAATTCCTGACCAATGGTAATCAGGTTGATCTGCTGCGGCAGCCCGGCAAGCCAAACGCCGTCAGGCGTGTCATCAATGATTTCCACCTTGTAAAAAACAACAATATTATCTGCATCGACGACTTTAACGCCCAGCACGCCTTCGCCGGAAAGTGTCAGAACCGCCGGAGACACCAGATGGGCGCTGTAACTTCCCATATCCAGATGCAGTTCCGCCGTCATCCCTTCTGACAAGGCCGCACCCGGATTTTCAAATTTCACTTCCACCCGGAACGTGCGTGTGGTTTTCGAAGCAACCTTGGATATATAGCTGACAGTGCCTTCCAGCATGTCGCCATCGAACGGCCGGGACCAGGCCCGGGTTCCTTTCTTTAGGCGAAGGGCCGAAACCTCGGTGACTTCGGCGGCGATCAGGATCGGATCCAGATCAACGATCCCGGCAATTTCATCACCAATGGCCGCGTAATCCCCTACTTCCAGCGGCAACCGGTCGAGCACACCATCAAAGGGGGCACGGATTAATGTATGGGCGATGTCCTGGCGGATGGATTCAAGCCCGGCCTTGGCCGTTTCCAGCTGCGCTTTTGACTCGGCAAGCTTGAGCCGGGAACGAAACTGCTTTTCCGAGAGTTCCTGTGCAGCCTTATAGGCAATGGCGTATTGATCGACCAGGGCCTCGGCTTCCGCCAGGCGGGAAGTCCTTTCTTCCAGGGCGATGCGGGCAATTATTTCACCCGCCGCAACCGAAGCGCCCTTTTCCAGATCAATGGCGATGATCTTGCCAGCTGTTTCCGCTTTCAGGGTTACCGAACGCTCGCCTTCCGTTCGACCGAACAGGATCAGGCTTTTATTATGCTCTCTGGCCGTTGACTGACGAATACGAACGTCGGAAAGCTGCTGTTCCGGATTGCCTGATGCGGCAACCATGTCGGGACTGTCACCCCCCCCAAACAAACCCGATAGAATCCATAACACGGCAGCAGCGGCAACCGCCGCGGCCATTTTGTGGGAAGTTTTCATTTGCTGGCTCCTGTCTTCCGGAGGTCTGTCTCGGCAAACAGCAGATGACTGTTTTCTTCCATATAGCTGACAGCAGCCTGATAAAAGGCCTTGCCGAAACCGCGAACGAAAAGCCGGTGCGGGGAAACGCCCTTATCATCAAGGGAATTCACGCATTCAAGATTATTCCGATAGCACGCCAGATAGCCGTCGAAGACTTTCCGTAAATGTTCTGCATCCATATGTTCGGCCAGAAAAAACATCACCAGCGCCTCGGAACGCACCTTGTCCTTAGCCGGTTGCATGGTCAGCTTGCCTTGAAGGGCGGTCTTTCCCTTTGCCGTCAACCCATAGACTTTTTTATCAGGGCGACCGTCCTGCTCATGTTCCTGCATGCTGACCAAGCCTTCTTCACACAGCTTTCCAAGGGCAGGGTAAATTGAGCCATACCCGGCTTGATGGAAGTAAGCAAACGGGCCTTCTTCAAACATTTTCTTGATTTCGTAGCCGCTGGCGTTGCCAAGGGTCAATGCGCCCAGACACAGGGTTTTGACGTCCATGATATTTTCCATTTTGCAGAATTTAACACCGAAGAACGCAGATATATCAATTCGATATATATCATGTCAATATATATTCAGGGAAGTGACCGGACACGATAGAGTTTCCATCCGGCTTTGATTGTTAAAGGAGATACCCAGACATGAGCGTTGATCAGATCACCGGCCACTGCCTGTGTGGCGGCGTCAGCTACCGGGCAAGTGGGCCGATCCGCGACGTGGTCAACTGTCACTGTGGGCAGTGCCGGCGCACCCACGGGCATTTCGTGGCTTATTGCAAAGTGTCCAAGGACGGGTTTGAACTTGTCGAGGAACGCAGCCTGAAATGGTACCGGGCGTCGGATTTAGCCCGCCGGGGATTTTGTTCCGAATGCGGGGCGAGCCTGTTTTGGGAGGGCGACGCCAGCGGGCAGATCGGAATCGCCGCCGGAACCCTGGATGAGCCGACGGGATTAAAGACCATTCGCCACATTTTTTGCGAAGACAAGGGTGACTATTACGAGATCACCGATGGCCTCGAACAACTGCCCCGGGGACATGACGGCTAGGGCTGTTCCGTGTTGGGGCGTATTTTAGCTACCCCCTGTCGTAGAACGGATAGACTGGCCTTTCCGGCAGTGCGAGTGATAGCCTTTAAAGCTTAGGGAGGCAGGGGTGACGTCCAGATATTCCATATTCAGCCTGATGCGTAACGCCATTGGTTATCATCAGGGATGGGAGCGCGCGTGGCGCAGCCCGGAGCCGAAACCGTCTTATGATGCCATCATCATCGGTGGCGGCGGCCACGGGCTGGCGACCGCCTATTATCTGGCCAAGGAACACGGCATTACCAATGTCGCGGTCATTGAAAAAGGCTGGATTGGTGGCGGCAATACGGGCCGCAACACCACCATCATCCGCTCCAACTACCTGTGGGACGAAAGCGCCCGGCTCTATGATAAATCCTTGCGGCTATACGAAGGCCTGTCCCAGGAAATCAACTTCAACGTCATGCTGAGCCAGCGCGGCGTCCTTAACCTGGCCCACAACCTGCACGACCTGCGCGAGATCAGCCGCCGGGTTAATGCGATCCGCCTCAACGGTTTCGATTCGGAAATGCTGACCACGGAACAAGTGCAAGCCATGGTGCCGATCCTGGATTGCTCGAAAGATGCCCGCTATCCGGTGCTGGGCGCATCCCTGCAAAAACGCGGCGGGGTGGCGCGCCACGATGGCGTCGCCTGGGGCTATGCCCGTGCCGCCGACGGCTACGGCGTCGATATCATCCAGAATTGTGAAGTCACCGGAATCGTCCGTGAGGGCGGCAAGGTGACCGGCGTCGAAACCACACGGGGGCTTATTAATGCGCCCAAGGTCGGCATCGTCACCGCCGGCCACACCAGCCACGTCGCCGCCATGGCCGGCCTAAGGTTGCCCATCGAGAGCTACCCCCTGCAGGCCATGGTGTCTGAGCCAATCAAGCCGGTCCTCGACTGCGTCGTCATGTCGGGGGCCGTGCACGCCTATATCAGCCAGTCTGATCGCGGCGAAATGGTCATGGGCGCCGGCATCGATCATTTCACATCTTACGCCCAGCGCTCGACCCTTGCCGTGGTTGAACAACAGATGGCCGCGGTCATCAAACTGATCCCGATTTTGTCCAGGTTACGCCTGATGCGCCAGTGGGCCGGTATTGTCGATACCTGCCCCGACGCCAGCCCGATTGTATCAAAGACCCCGGTCGACGGGCTCTACGTCAACGGCGGCTGGGGAACCGGCGGCTTTAAGGGGACTCCCGGTTCGGGCTGGGTGTTCGCCCACACCATGGCCCGCGACGAGCCGCACGAACTGAACGCGCCCTTCACCCTGGACCGCTTCACCACCGGCGCGCTCATTGACGAGCACGGCGCCGCCGCCGTGGCCCACTAGGAAAGGCGCAGACCATGTTTCTCATCCCCTGCCCCTGGTGCGGCGAACGCGACGAAGAGGAATTTTCCTACGGCGGCGAGGCCCATATCGAACGGCCCAAAGACCCGGACGCACTTTCCGACGCCGAATGGGCCGATTACCTGTTCATGCGAAAGAATCCCAAGGGCACGCACTTTGAGCGCTGGAACCACGCCCACGGCTGTCGTCGCTGGTTCAACGCCAAGCGCGATACCGTCACCCATGTCATCGAGGCGGTCTATAAAATGGGTGAGGAAAAACCATGAGCGCCCAAAAGAACCGCCTCGGCGACGGTGGCCGCATCAATCGTGGCAAGCCCTTGCGCTTCACCTTCAACGGCCGCGACTACCAGGGTTACGAAGGCGATACCCTGGCCTCGGCCCTGCTTGCCAACAACTCTGGCGCGGTCGCCCGCAGTTTCAAGTATCACCGTCCGCGCGGCATCTATTCCGCCGGGGTCGAGGAGCCCAACGCCGTCGTCCAGCTGGAAACCGGGGCCCGCACCCGGCCAAATTTGCAGGCCACGGAAATCGAGCTTTACGATGGATTGTCGGCGACCAGCGTCAACTGCTGGCCGACCGTTGAATTCGACACCGGTGCCATCAACAGCCTGGCCGCACGGCTGCTGCCCGCCGGCTTCTATTACAAGACCTTCATGTGGCCGAAAAGTTTCTGGATGACCTACGAGCGGGTCATCCGCAACGCCGCCGGTCTCGGCAAGGCCCCGACGGCGCCCGATCCCGACACCTACCACAAGCGCCACGCCCATACGGATGTGCTGGTCGTCGGCGGCGGCCCGGCCGGGCTGGCGGCGGCGTTGGCGGCAGGACGGACCGGGGCGCGGGTCATCCTCGCCGAACAGGAACACGACTTCGGCGGCCGTTTGCTGTCGGAACGCGGCGACATCGACGGCATCCCCGCCGGGGACTGGGTAGGGTTGGCGCTGGCCGAGCTTAATGCCATGGAAGAGGTCACGGTTTTGGGCCGGACCACCTGTTTCGGCTACTACGATCATAATTATCTTGGCATGGTCGAGCGTTGCCACATAAACGCCGCCAAATCCATGCTCGAACCCAAGGACGGCCCCAGCGAACGCCTGTGGCGGGTGCGTAGCCATCAGGTGGTGCTGGCCACCGGGGCCATCGAACGGCCCCTGGTGTTCGCCGATAACGACCGCCCCGGCGTCATGCTGGCCGGCGCATTGCGCGCCTATCTGAACCGTTATGCGGTCAGGCCCGGATGCAAGGCGGTAATTTTCACCAACAACGATGATGCCTATCGTTCGGCCATTGACCTCCATGATTCAGGTGTCGAGGTCACCGCCGTCATCGACCTGCGTGTGGACCCGGACGGCCCCCTGCCCGATGCGGCGAGAGCTCGCAACATCCAGGTCATGGACGGTTGGGTGATAACGCGGGTTCTCGGCAACCGGCGTTTGCGCGCCATTGAAATTCAGCGGCTGACCGCCGACGGCGGCGCCATCACCGGGGAAGCCCGGCGCATCGACTGCGACGTGCTGGGCTCCAGCGGCGGCTGGAACCCGGTTGTCCATCTGCATTCCCAATCCGGGGCCAAGGCGCGTTTTGATGACGCCCTTCAATCGTTCGTGCCGGGCCCGGCACGGCAGGCCGAACGCTCGGCCGGGGCCGCCAATGGTGCCTTCGCACTTGATGACTGCCTCGGGCAAGGCCATGCCGCCGGGCTGGAAGCCGCCAAGCTGGCCGGATTTAAATCCAAATCCAAAACCAAAAGGCCAACCGCGGAAAGCATCGACGAGGCCCCCCTCAAGGCCATGTGGATCGTGCCGGGGGAAGCCAAACCGGGGCACGGCTCGAAGCATTTCATCGACCTGCACAACGATGTCACTGTCGCCGATATTGAGCTTGCCGCCCGCGAAGGCTTTCATTCGGTCGAGCATGTCAAACGCTACACCACCTTGGGCATGGGGCCGGACCAGGGCAAAACCGGCAACATCCCCGGCATGGCGGTGCTGGCCGGGGCGCTTGATACGGAGATTGCCAGCGTCGGCACCACCACCTTCCGACCGCCGTTCACGCCGGTCACCTATGGGGCCCTGGCTGGCCGCGACATTGGTGAATTTTCCGACCCTGCACGCAAAACCGCCCTACACCACTGGCACGAACAGGCGAGCGCCCTGTTCGAGGACGTCGGCCAGTGGAAGCGCCCGTGGTATTACCCGAAGGCTGGCGAAACCATGCAAGATTCCCTCAACCGGGAATGCCTGGCGGTGCGCCATGGCGTCGGCATCCTGGATGCGACGACCCTCGGCAAAATCGACATTCAGGGACCTGACGCGGCTGAGTTCCTGAACCGCATCTATACCAATGCCTGGAGCAAGCTGGCCGTCGGCAGGTGCCGCTACGGCCTGATGCTGGGCGAGGACGGCATGGTCATGGACGACGGGGTGACGGCGCGACTTGCTGAAAACCATTTCCACATGACCACCACCACCGGCAATGCGGCGCGGGTGCTCGGCTGGCTCGAAGAATGGCTACAGACGGAGTGGCCGGAGTTGAAGGTATATTGCAATTCGGTCACCGAATACTGGGCCACCATGACCGTCTGCGGGCCGCGCTCCCGCGACCTGTTGGCGGAATTCACCGATATTGATTTATCCGCCGAAGCCTTCCCGTTCATGAGCTTTAGGCAAGCCGATGTGGGCGGTGTGGCGGCGCGTATTTTCCGCATCAGCTTCACCGGCGAGCTGTCTTACGAGATCAACGTGCCGGCCAGTCATGGCCTCGGCCTGTGGACGGCGCTGATGACCGCCGGCGAAAAATACGGCATCACCCCCTACGGCACCGAGACCATGCATATCCTGCGCGCCGAAAAGGGTTACATCATCGTCGGCCAGGAAACCGACGGCACCATGACGCCAAATGATCTGGGCATGGACTGGATTGTGTCCACGAAGAAAGACTTTATCGGCCGGCGTTCCCTGTCGCGCACCGATTGCACAAGGCCGGGACGCAAGCAACTGGTCGGGCTATTGACCGATAACCCCAGCGAGGTCCTGCCGGAAGGCGCGCAACTGGTGTTCGATGTCAAACCACAGCCGCCCATGGATATGGTCGGCCATGTGACGTCGAGCTATTACAGCGCCGCACTGGGTCGGTCCATCGCCCTTGCCGTGGTCAAGGGCGGCGCCGATCGCATGGGCGAGACCATTCACGCGCCGCTGATCGGCAAGACCGTCAACTGCAAAATCACCGGGCCGGTGTTTTACGATCCGGATGGGAGCCGCATCGATGGCGCATAACCCGCTCAGGCAAAGCCCGCTGGCCCACTTAGGGCTAATCGCCCGCGCCGGTCAGGGCGCCGATGATGCCGGCATCATTTTGACCGAGGCCCCGTTCACCGATCACATCGGCCTGCGCGGCGATGGCGCCGACACGGCATTCGCGGGCGCCGTGGAAAAGGCCCTCGGCTTCGCCTTGCCGATCAGCCCCAATACGGTAACCGGCAAGGCTAAAAAGACGGCCCTGTGGCTCGGCCCCGATGAATGGCTGATCGTGGTCCCGTTCGGGGCGGCCGACAAACTGATCGCGGCACTGGGAAAAGCCCTGACCGATGTTCATTCGGCGGTGTTCGATGTATCGGACAGCCGCACCGTGATCTCCCTGAGCGGCGCAAACGCCCGCCATGTGCTGGCCAAGGGCTGCGGGCTCGACCTGCACCCGCGCACCTTCGGCCCCGGGAGTTGCGCGCAATCGACACTGGCCCTCGCCCATATCCTGATTCACCAGACGGATACCGCATACCGGCTTTATATCCATCGCAGCTTCGCCGAATACCTGTGGGCGTGGCTGGAAGACGCTGGCGCTGAGTTCGGCGTTAGCATCAGCACCCCATAGGGCGCTCGGGCAATTTTCCTATAAATTATATATAATATACAATGCATTAATGACTATATTTGTATTTTTTTAAGTACACTTTTGTACTTAATACAAATGATAATGCTACTAAAACTTTATTACTTTGATATTAAATAAATATTTTCTAATATTCATTTTTTTATCCTACAGTCTCCGAACTTGTTCATATGAACGTTACTTGAAACGCTGGATCAATACATCAGCTAAACTAACTGTCATATGGGCCTAACAACTAGGAGAACTGTCATGTTTGACAAAATGACCAATACTGTCCGTGCCTTCCATAACGACGAATCCGGAGCCACGGCCATCGAATACGGCCTGATCGCCGCCTTGATTTCCGTAGCGATTATCGCCGCCGTTACTTTGGTTGGTACCGATCTCGCCGCGATGTTCGGCACGGTCTCCGCCAGCCTCTAGGTGTGTTTTAGGGATTCCCGGCTGGTTGCCGGGAATCCCGCAGCCACAGGTGGCCGCCCATGAAACAAAACGCCAGAATTTCCTTTAATAAATACATCAAGCATTTTCACCGTGACAAAAAGGGCGTCACCGCCATCATGTTTGCCTTGGTGCTGCCGCTAATTATCGGCTTCCTCGGCCTCGGCGTCGAAGTGTCGCTCTGGTACAAGGTCAAGCGCGAGATGCAAGGTATCGTCGATGCCGCCGTGATCGCCGGTGCCTATGAAATTATGTACGGCAACAACACGGCCATCAATTCATCGGCCCTTGGTGAAGCGACCCGGAACGGTTCGCTATAATTAAGACAGGGACCGGCTGACCCACTGAAAGCGCGCCGCCAGCATCAGCAGCGAAAATGAACTGCCGACCAAGATCGCATAGTAAAGCCCGATGGCGCCGAATTCCCGGTCGATGGCGAACCACCAACCCAGCGGCACCATGATCCCCAGAAAGGCGATGTTTTGAATGACCGCCGGGGCCCAGATACCCCCCGCCCCCCTGAGTGCATTGACCATCACCGCCTGACCGCCGTCGGCGGAAATGGTGAAGGCGCAAATGGCGACCAGCGGTATGGCCACGGCGATCACGGCCTTATCACCGGTATAGGCCGTGGCCAGTAATTCCGGGAAAAACCCGAACACCATACCAATCAAAGCCATGAAGGCGGCATTGACGCCAAGCCCCGTCCATCCGGCCAGACGCAGATCGGCAATATCTTCGCGGCCCGATGCGATTGAAACCCGCACCACCGTCGCCGAGCCGACCCCCAGGGACACCATAAACGCCATGGCAATCAGGTTATGGGAAATGGAATACGCGGCCAGCGGCACGGTGCCGAGCCAACCGGCGAACATGCCCATGACGGCGAAGGAAACCGACTCGCCGCCGATGCTGAAGCCCGATGAATAGCCGACATGGCGCTGCCGGGCCCAGGCGCGCCAGCCGCCTGTCGGTGCCAGACGGACGCCGAATTTTTCATGTCCCACCATGGTCCAGATGTAGGCGATGATGGTGGCGGCGACCATCCAGCGGATCAGCGACGAGGTAATGGCCGAGCCCTCGGCACCCATGGCCGGGAAACCCAGTTTGCCATAGATCAACACCCAGTTGAGGAAGACGTTGACCAGGTTGGCGACCAGCATGATCACCATGCCGGGTTTCGGTCGTTTGATGCCTTCGAGAAACAGCGATGAAGTGACGTAGAACAGGTGCGCCGGCAGGCCGAGCCCGAACAACACCATGATCCGACCGCCGCCCCGCGCCAGATCGTCGGACTGCCCGGACAGCCGCAGGATTTCCTCGCCGAACAGGCATACTGTCAATCCCAGAAAGCCGAGGACAAACGCATACGGCAAGGAGCGCCGCCAGGTGGCGCCGCAGTCATGATATCTTTCCGCCCCGAAGGCCGCCGACGTCATCACCACGGTTCCCATCAACAGGCCGAGCAAAATCAGAAAGACCGGCATGAACGGCGTTAGCCCTATGCCCAGGTAGGCAAGCTCGGTTGTGGCGTAGTGACCGACCATGATGGTATCGACCAGCGCCATGCTCATGATGCCAATGCGCGCGATGATCACCGGCCATGCCAGGCGCAGCACTTCCGAAATATGCCGCGCCAGACGCTGTTTCAGCCACGAAGTATCAGTCATAAAATTTGCTTCTTAAAAAGATGAATTGGGCTGGGTCAGAAATTCGATTTCTTCCGCCGTGCTGGTTCGGCCAAGAACGGCGTTGCGGTGCGGGAAGCGCCCGAACCGGGCGATAATATCGCGGTGGGCGATGGCCCATTTCAAAAGGTCTTCATAATTTTGGGCCCGGACCAGTTCGATGCAGCGTTCCTGATCGGCCATATTCTCGCTGTGCTCAAACGGCAGGTAGAAGAAAAACCGTTGAAACAGGGGTGTTTCGGCATCAAAACCCTTGTCGATGGCGGCTTTCGCTAAGTTAAGCGCGCGCCCGTCGCCGGCGAAAGATTTGCCGTCGCCGCGAAACAGGTTGCGCGGGAACTGATCGAGCAGGATCAACAGGGCCAGACAGTCCTGTGGATTATCCGCACCCAAAGCATCCAGATCGCCGTCGATGGCGGCATTTACGTCGTCCAGGAAAGCCGCCCGGATGGCATCGTCGAAAACCGGGTCCTTCTTGAACCATTCGGGACGGGATTTACCGAAAGTGTCCGAGCCTTCCATGCCAAACCAGAAATCACGGACCCGCTGGGCTAGCTTACTATTGTTCATTTCTTTTTCCCTTTCCCCTTAGCCTTTTTTGCCCGCGCCACTTTCAACCCGGCATCCAGCGCCCCTCTGGCCCAGTCGAGCATCTCATCGCTATCGTCCAGGGCTTCGTCGGGCAACAGGTAGTAGGAACCGACGACCACGTCCTTGCCTCTTGCCACATAGGTAAAGGGTTCCGAGCCGGCAGCTTTAAAGCGCTCGATATTTTTGTCATCGACCCGGAAGTAGACCGTGTCGTCAAACATCAATGCGAAGGTGGCATCGCCATAGTTGATGCAAGCACCGCCGAACAGCCGTTTAAGAGTCAACGCGCCGAGTGGCTCCAGCATGTCGAGAATATGCTCACCGAATTCCTTACTAAATGACATAGAGACACTCTAGATCAAATATTGGAATCGGGAAACGCCGCCTTCTTTTCGTCGATGAAGGCGCATAGGGCCTCGTCGATGGCCGGGTCCAAGTCCGGCGGCTGATAGGACGCCAGCTGTTCCTTCCAGATGCCGTTGGCGCGCTGGGCGGCGTCGAGCGAGCCTTCCTGCTCCCACTGTTCGAAGGATTCATAATTGGCGATGGGCGAGCGATAGAACGCAGTCTCGAAATTGGCCTGGGTATGGGCGCAGCCCAGGAAATGACCGCCCGGGCCGACTTCCCGGATCGCATCCATGGCCTGGCCTTGCTCGCTAAGATCAATGCCCGCCGCCAAAACTTCCATCATCGCCAGTTGATCGGCGTCCATGATGAATTTTTCATAGGACGAAGACAGGCCGCCTTCCAGCCAGCCGGCCCCGTGCAGGACGAAGTTGACCCCGCCCATGACCGCCGGCCAGAGCGACTGGGCACTCTCATAGGCGGCCTGGGCGTCGGGCAGCTTCGATGAGCACAACGAGCCGCCGGAGCGGAACGGCACGCCCAACCGGCGCACCAGCTGGGCGGCGGCAAGAATAACCTTGGTCGGTTCCGGGGTGCCGAAAGCCGGGGCCCCTGATTGCATGGACATGGAACTGGAAAACAGCCCGAACACCACCGGCGCGCCAGGGTTGACCAATTGGGTGAAGGCCAAGCCGGCCATGCCTTCGGCCAATGCCTGGGCCAGCACCCCGGCCACCGAAGCCGGGGCCATGGCGCCGGCGATGATGAACGGTGTCACGATGGTCGCCTGTCCGGCGCGGGCGTAAACTTTAAGCGCGCCTAACATGGTGTCATCGAACGTCATCGGTGAATTGGCGTTGATCAGGCTTAGGGTCACCGCATTACCCGCGACAAATTCCTTGCCAAAGGCAATTTCCGCCATGGCCACCGTATCGGCGGCCCTGAGCGGATGGGTGACCGAGCCCATGAACGGCTTGTCGGAATATTTAATGTGGGAATAAACCATATCCAGATGGCGCTTGTTGACCGGAAGATCGACCGGTTCGGTCACCGTGCCGCCGGAATGGTGAATGGCCGGGGCCATGTAGGCGAGCTTTACGAAATTGCGGAAGTCCTCGATGGTGCCGTAGCGGCGGCCCTGATCCAGGCTATGAACAAAGGGCGGCCCGTAAACCGGCGCGAACACGGTGGCATTACCGCCGATCTGGACGCTGCGCTCGGGGTTGCGGGCGTGTTGAATGAACTGGGACGGGGCGGTGGAAATCAGCTTGCGCGCCAGGCCTTTGGGGATATGCACCCGCTCGCCCTTAACATCGGCGCCGGCGGCTTTCCATAGCTCCAGGGCTTCCGCATCGTCACGGAATTCGATGCCTATTTCTTCAAGGATCGTATCGGCGTTGGCCTCGATCAGCAGCAGGCCTTCTTCGCCCAGGATTTCAGACGGCGGAATGTTGCGCACGATATAGGGCTGGGAAACTGCCTTGGCGGCTTCGCGCGCCGTGCGCCGGGCATCGCGGCCCCTTCTTTTGCTGCCCGTGAGCGCAGGTTCATTCATGATTCAGATCCCCCTTATTTCCTGTCTATTTGCATATAAGATGGGCCAAAGGAGGCGACTAATCCCGGTGCGCCGTTCAATGGTTCAGATACGCCATATTCAGGGTATTTGATAATGGCGAAAAAGCGACAGCAGGGGTCGCAAGCCGGTCAAGTGCCCCCTCTAACACTTGCTACGACAATCCACTATAATGCAGGGACTTTATCGGGGAGCAGCGACATGAAAACTCAAGCGCGGGTAGTGGTCATCGGCGGCGGCGTGGTCGGCGTATCGACTCTTTACCATCTGGCCAAAAAAGGCTGGACCGATGTGGTGTTGTGCGAGCGCAAGGAACTGACGTCGGGTTCTACCTGGCATGCGGCGGGTTTGCTGCCCCTGTTCAACATGAGCTACAGCGTCGGCCAGTTGCATCAGTATTCGGTCAAATTATATGGCGAGCTGGAAGCCGAGACCGGCCTCAACGCCGGCCTGAAAACCGTCGGCAACATCCGCCTGGCCATGAACCAGGACCGCATGGACGAATATTACCAATATTCCGGCGTCGCCCAGACCATCGGCGTTAATTACAAGTTCATTACCCCCGACGAGATCAAGGAACTGTGGCCGCTGTGTAATACAGACGGGTTGGTCGGCGCTCTGGTCCACCCGGATGACGGCTATATCCAGCCCGCCGACGTGACCCAGGCCATGGCCAAGGGGGCCCGCGACATGGGCGCCGAGATTTACCGGCAGACCAAAGTCTTGGCCATCGAGCAAAAACCCAATGGCGAATGGCTGGTCAAGACCGATAAGGGCGACATCACCTGCGAACATGTGGTGTCGGCGTCCGGCAACTTTGCCCGCCAGACCGGCGCCATGGTCGGCCTGGATATTCCCGTCATTCCCGTTCAACACCAGTTCATCGTTACCGAGCCGCATCCGGAAATTCTGGCCCGTCACGAAAAAGGCCTGCCGGAAATGGGCGTGCTCAGGGAATCCGACGGCTCGTGGTACCTGCGTGAAGAAGCCGGTGGGCTGATTTTGGGAATCTATGAAAGCGGCGCGCCGTGCTGCTACGTGGACGGCCCCAGCGACGACAGCGAATACGAGCTATTTCAAGAAGACCTGGACCGGCTGGAGCCCCATATCGAGGCCACCATCAACCGGGTTCCCGCGTTCGGCGAAGTCGGCGTCAAGGAAGTCTATAACGGGGCCATCTGCTACACCCCCGACGGCAACCCCATCGTCGGCCCGGCCTGGGACTTGAAAAATTTCTGGATTAACGAAGGCCACAGCTTCGGCATTACGGCGGCCGGCGGCGCTGGCTGGCAGCTGGCCGAATGGATGGTCGATGGCAATCCGACCGTCGACATGCTGGGCGTCGAGCCCCGGCGTTTCGGCGACTATGCGACAAAATCCTTCCTCAAGGTCAAGAACGAGGAAGCTTACCGGAGCGTTTTCGTCATCCATTACCCGGACGAAGAACGCGATGACGGCCGCCCCTTGCGCACCGCCCCCTGTTATGACCGGATGAAAGCGCTGGGCGCCGTGTTCGGTCAGAAATTCGGCTGGGAACGGCCCAACTGGTTTGCCCCCGAAGGGGTTGAAGCGAAAGACGACTGGTCCTTCAGGCGTTCCAGCTATCATCCGCACATCGGCAACGAATGCAAAAATGTTTCCGAAAATGTCGGCCTGCTGGATATGTCGGCGTTCGCCAAGTGCCGGGTTTCCGGCCCCGGCGCCGATGCCTTCCTGGAGCGGCTAATCGCCAACACCTTGCCCAAGAAAATCGGCCGCATCGGGTTGTGCCATGCGTTGACCACCCAAGGCGGCGTCCATTCGGAATTCACCATCATGCGCGAAAGCGATGACAGTTTCTATCTGGTCTCGGCCGGCGCGTTTCAGCGCCTCGACCATGATTTCCTGAAGAAAGCCATGCCCGATGACGGCTCGGTGCGTTTCGATCAGCTGACCAACCAGATCGGCGTGCTGGTGCTGGCCGGACCGAAGGCGCGCACCCTGATGGAACGGGTATCGGAAGCCGATTTTTCCAACGCCGCCTTCCCGTGGCTGTCGGGGCAGCACATTGATGTCGGCCTGGCGCCGAGCCTGGCCGTGCGTGTCAATTTCGTCGGCGAACTGGGGTGGGAGTTTCATCACCCCATCGAATACCAGAACCACATCTTCGACGCCCTGATGAAGGCCGGCGAGGACTTGGGCATCAAGCCGTTCGGCATCCGCGCCATGGACAGCCTGCGCCTGGAAAAATCCTACCGGCTGGTCGGCACCGAGCTGTCCATCGAATACGCGCCTTATGAATCCGGATTGCACCGCTTCGTCAAGATGGACAAGGCTGACTTCACCGGCAAGAAAGCCTTGGCCGCGTGGGTCGACAAGGGTTTCAACAACACCTTCGTGACTCTGGAAGTCCATGACGTGACCGACGCCGATGCCCTTGGCAACAACCCGATCCTGAAAGATGGCGACGTGGTTGGCCGCGCCACCGGTGGCGGCTATGGCTGGCGTCTGGGCAAATCACTGGCCCTCGGCCTGGTCCGCCCCGACCTGGCCGAAATCGGCACCCAGCTTGAAATCGAAATCCTGGGAACCCGTCATCCGGTAACGGTGCTGGAAGAAAGCCCCTATGATCCGAAGAATGAGCGCATCAGGGCCTGAACTGGCTTTCAGCTTTGATGTCGTTTTTCCGTTATTTGAAGTCCGCGCCAAGACAGTTGCCGCCACGTTTTAAACTAGGTTTTCGAATTATATACGGTCGTATGCGTTGATTCCCCAGCCAAAGGAGCCGGTTGATGAGTGAAGAAGAAGACGATCTTGATCTAGCCACCTTGAATGATGAAGAGCTCGTGCTGCAAATGCACGATGACCTTTATGACGGGCTGGCCGATGAAATCACGGCGGCCGTCAATATCCTGCTGGGACGCGGCTGGGCCCCCTATGACGTGCTGACCAAGGCCCTTGTCGAAGGCATGCGTATCGTCGGTGTCGATTTCCGCGACGGCATCCTGTTTGTGCCGGAAGTATTACTGGCCGCCAATTCCATGAAGGCCGGCATGTTTATCCTGAAACCGCTGCTCGCCGAAACCGGCGCGCCGAAGATGGGCAAGATGGTCATCGGTACCGTCAAGGGCGACATCCACGACATCGGCAAGAATCTTGTCGGCATGATGATGGAAGGCGCCGGGTTCGAGGTAATCGACATCGGCATCAATAACCCGGTCGAAAATTACCTGGCGGCCATTGAAGAACACCAGCCCGATATCATCGGCATGTCGGCGCTACTGACCACGACCATGCCCTATATGAAGGTGGTCATCGATACGCTGGTCGAAAAAGGCATGCGCAGCGATTTCATCGTTATGGTTGGCGGCGCCCCCCTGAACGAGGCCTTCGCCGAAAGTATCGGCGCCGACGCCTATTGCCGGGACGCCGCCATGGCAGTCGAAACAGCTAAGGAATTCATGTCCCATCGTCAGGGTTCCGTCGCTGCCAGCATGGCCGAAACCGCCTGAGCCGAACTGGAGGGCACCTATGCCCCCGAGCACCCTGCTTATTGCCTGTGGCGCGCTGGCCCATGAAATTACAGCCTTGTTCGAAATCCACGGCTGGGATCATTTCACCATCAAATGCCTGCCCGCCAAGCTGCACAACCAGCCGGCGCTGATTCCCGATCTGGTGCGGGAAAAAATTCGTGAAAACAAAGCCGACTTCGACCGTATTCTGGTCGTCTATGGGGACTGCGGCACCGGCGGCGAGCTTGACCGGGTTCTGACCGAAGAAGGGGTCGAGCGCATTGCCGGGCCCCATTGCTACGAATTCTTTGCCGGGACCAAAGACTTCGAAGCCATCGCCGAGGCCGACCCGGGATCGTTCTACCTGACCGATTACCTGACCCGCCACTTTGACCGGCTGATCATCGAAGGACTCGGCCTTGATCGCTATCCGCAATTGCTGGGCGATTATTTTGGCAACTACACCCAACTGGTCTATCTGGCCCAGATCGAAGATGCCGGCCTGAAGGCCGACGCCGAGGCGGCGGCGGGACGGCTGGGCCTTGCCTTCAAGTATGTCTTTACCGGTTACGGCGGCCTGCAAGATTTCCTCGAGGCCCCCGGAAAGCAGGAACTGATGCCATGAGCACGCTGACCATCGTTTACTGGCGCGATATTCCGGCCCAGGTGATTGTCGGGGCCGGCCGCAACAAGGCCAAGCGTCAACTGGATGATCGCTTTCAGGAAGCCATCGACAGCGCCGCCATGCGTGCCGGTGCCCATGAAACAGATGCCTATCTGGCAGATTGGCGGCGCGGCGCGCCTGAAAGCTGCGGCGATGATCTGGAGGCAGAGGCCGATGCCGCCGCCGCCCGCATTGATGCTGCCTATGACCAAGACCGCCTGGCCGCCCTGGTCAAGACCGGCGGATCAGAGGAAACGTAAAAGCCATGCCCAGTACCAACACCTATGATCCCGCCGGGGCCGGCCCGGTTTCCCGCCAGGGCCGCAAATACACGGTGCGCCGCTGGTCGGTGCGTAACGCGCGCTTTCTGGAATGGCTGTACATCGTATTCGCCGATATGCTGCTTGACCTGCATCCGCTGTGGAAGTTGATTGGCTACCAGCGCATCGAAGGGCCCATGGTTTTTATCGAAAAACACAGCAAGGGATTCCTGTTCGATTGCCGCATGTGCGGACAGTGCGTGCTCAGCTCGACCGGCATGGCGTGCCCCATGAACTGCCCCAAACTGCTCCGCAACGGGCCATGCGGCGGGGTCCGGTCTGACGGCAACTGCGAAGTCGAACCCGATATGCCGTGCGTCTGGACAGAAGCCTGGAAAGGCAGCCAGTTGATGAAGAACGGCGACGCCATTAATACCGTCCAGCTGCCCCACGACCAGAGCCTCAGGGGCACATCATCGTGGCTGCGCGCTACTGCGGAAAAGGCGGCCCAGCGAAAGGCCATGAAATGACCGACATTGATTCCACCGACCCCAGCGCAGCGCTGCCACCCCTGCCCGGCCATACGTCACGGGGCCGTCTGGAGCGTATCCTGAGGCGTGGTGACTTCGCCGTTACCGCCGAGTTGAGTCCGCCCGACAGCGCCGATCCGGGGGAGGTTTATGAGCGGGCGCAGATTTTTGAAGGCTGGGTCGATGGCATCAACGCCACCGATGGATCGGGGGCCAACTGCCATATGTCATCGGTCAGCATCTGTGCCCTGCTGACCCGCATCGGCTATGCACCGGTGATGCAGATTTCGTGCCGAGATCAGAACCGGATCGCCATTCAGGGCCACGTGCTGGGCGCGGCGGCCATGGGCGTTAACAATATCCTGTGCCTGACCGGCGACGGGGTGCAGGCCGGCGACCAACCGGGAGCCAAGCCGGTGTTCGATCTGGACAGTCTTTCGTTACTGGAAACCATCCGCCGAATGCGCGATGACGGGCAATTCCTGTCGGGCCGCAAGATTTCCGAACCGCCCCACGTTTTTATAGGGGCCGCCGCCAACCCGTTCGCGCCGCCCCATGATTTCCGGGTTCAGCGTCTGGCCAAGAAGATCAAGGCCGGGGCGCAGTTCGTACAGACCCAGTATTGCTACGACGTGCCCATGCTGGAAAATTACATGACCCGAGTCCGCGACCTGGGGCTGGATGAAAAATGTTTTATCCTGATCGGCGTCGGGCCGCTGGCATCGGCCAAGGCGGCACGCTGGATACGCGCCAACGTGCCCGGCGTCCACATCCCCGATGCCATCATTAAGCGGCTCGAAGGGGCCGACGACCAGAAACGCGAAGGCCGCAACCTGTGTACGGAAATCATCCAGCAGGTGCGCGAGATTGCAGGCGTCTCCGGCATCCACGTCATGGCCTACCGGCAGGAAGAAGCGGTCGCCGATATCGTCCATGCTTCCGGGGTGCTAAAGGACCGCAAGCCGTGGCGCAAAGAGCCCAATCCAGGTGATCTGGCAGTGGCCGAAGCCCTGATGGGGGATAGTGGACAGGAATAAGTCGCAATCGGGAAAGTCGGTCCTTTTCCCGGGCCATAAAAGAGTGTTTTCTACGGTCTTCACAGGGGATAATCGAACCATGACCGATACCGTCGTCAGTTCCGCCACCAAAGAAGTCGTTATCGGCTTCGATCGGCCCTTTGTTATCATCGGTGAACGCATCAACCCGACCGGGCGCAAGCTGCTGGCCGCCGAAATGGCCGCCGGGAATTATTCCAGGGTCGAGTCCGATGCCTTGGCCCAGGTCGCCGCCGGGGCCCATATGCTGGACGTTAACGCCGGCATTCCCATGGCCGACGAGCCAAGAATCCTGGCCGAGGCCATTCAACTGGTGCAATCGCTGACCGATGTGCCGCTGTCCATCGATTCATCCATCGTCGAGGCCCTGGAAGCCGGCCTTGCCGTCTACAAGGGCAAGGCGCTGGTAAATTCGGTGACCGGCGAGGAAGAACGCCTGGAAGCGGTGTTGCCGCTGATCAAAAAATACGGCGCCGCCGTGGTCGCCATATCCAACGACGAAACCGGCATATCCGAAGACCCGGATGTGCGTTTCGAGGTCGCTAAAAAAATTGTCCGCCACGCCGCCGATTATGGCATTCCGGCCTCGGATGTGGTCGTCGATCCGCTGATCATGCCGGTCGGGGCCTTGAATGATGCCGGCGCGGTATCGTTCAAACTGCTGCGCCGCCTGCATGATGAATTAAAGGTCAACACCACCGGCGGGGCTTCCAATGTCAGTTTCGGCCTGCCCAGCCGCAACGGCCTGAATGCCGCCTTTATTTCCATGGCCATGGGTGCCGGGCTGACATCGGCGATTACCAACCCGCTGCACGCCGAGGTTACCACCGCAATCATGGGCGCCGATGTGATGATGGGCCATGACCCCCATTGCGCCCGCTGGATTGCAAAACACCGGGAACCGGCCCCGGAAGGTGGCGAAGGCGGTGGCGAAGGCCGGCAGCGCAGGCGCAGGCGTGGCTAACGACCCTCTAAATCAGATCAGAATTGGCCAAGCCCATGATATGGGTTTGATCAATTCTGTGAATCTGATCGACATATTTAAAACCGGGCAGTACCGGATTGGGAGAAATCACCATGGGTGATTCCTCCCAATCCGGTACTGCCCTTGTGATATTCATGCCGTCGGGCAAGCGCGGCCATTTTCCCACCGGCACACCCATCTTGAAGGCGGCGCGCAGTCTGGGGGTTGACCTGGATTCCGTTTGCGGGGGCCGGGGCCTCTGTGGGCGCTGCCAGATTGACGTCGGCGTCGGCGATTTCGCCAAACACGGCATCACCTCGGCGACCGATCATCTATCTGCCATGGGGGAAGCCGAAAATCATTACGGCCATACCAAGGGTATAAAACAAGGCCGCAGGCTCGGCTGTCAGGCGATGATCCTGGGCGACGTGGTTATCGATGTACCGCCGGAAAGCCAAGTCCACCGACAGGTCGTGCGCAAGCGGGCGGAAGCCCGCGATATCGTCATCGACCCGGACATTCATCTGTATTACGTCGAGGATGCCGAGGGAGGCGATCCGGTGCAGATGCTTGCCCAGCAATGGCAGTTAGGAGCGTTGGAAACCGACCCGGCCGTCGACATTCAAGGCATCGGCAATGCGTTCACCGCCGCCGTGCGCGGGGGGGGCCGCATCGTTGCCGTCTGGCCCGGCTATCACGAAGCCATATACGGCATCGCCTTCGATATCGGCTCGACGACCATCGCCGGGCATCTGTGCAATCTTGCCAGCGGCGAGGTGGTCGCCGCAGGCGGCCTGATGAACCCGCAGATCCGTTTCGGCGAAGACCTGATGAGCCGCGTTTCCTATGCCATGATGAACGAAGGCGGAGCCGGGGAAATGACCACCGCCGTGCGCGCCGCACTCAATGAACTGGTCGCGGATGTTGTCAAAACGGCCGGTATTGATCTGACGGATATTCTTAGCGCAACCATCGTCGGCAATCCGGTCATGCATCATCTTGTGCTTGGCCTGGACCCGATCCCCCTGGGCCAGTCGCCATTCCCGCTGGCGGTCGAAACGTCCCTCAACATTGCCGCTTCTGAAATCGACCTGGTGCTTAATCCCGGGGCCAGCATTTATGTGCTGCCGTGCATCGCCGGCCATGTGGGCGCCGATGCCGCCGCCGTTATCCTGTCGGAAGCCCCCCATAAAGCGGACGAAATCACCCTGGCCGTCGATGTGGGAACCAATGCGGAAATCGTGCTTGGCAACCGCGACCGCCTGCTGGCGTGCTCGAGCCCGACCGGGCCGGCCTTCGAAGGCGCCCAAATCACCTGCGGCCAGCGGGCCGCCCCCGGCGCCATCGAACGGGTGCGTATCGACCGCGCCACCCTGGAGCCCCGGTTCCGGGTCATCGGTTCGGACAAGTGGTCCGACGAGGACGGTTTTGAAGATGCCATAAAATCCTTTGGCATTACCGGCATTTGTGGCTCGGGCATTATCGAAGTGATCGCCGAAATGTTCCTGTGTGGGATCATCACCGCCGATGGTGTCGTCGATGGCGACAAGGCAAGCGCAAGCCAGCGCATCGTCGCCGACGGACGCACCTTTTCCTATGTGCTTCATGACGGCGAACAGCGCATCGTCGTCACCCAGACCGATGTTCGCGCCATCCAGCTGGCCAAGGGGGCGCTCTACGCCGGGGCCCGCCTGTTGATGGATAATCTGGGCGTCGAGACAGTCGACAGGATCCGTCTGGCCGGGGCCTTCGGCAACCAGATCGACGTTAAATACGCCATGGTGCTGGGCCTGATCCCCGACTGCCCCCTGGAACAGGTGCAATCGGCGGGCAATGCCGCCGGCACCGGGGCCCGCATCGCGCTGCTCAATATGGCGGCGCGGGCCGAGATTGAAACCGTGGTGGCCGAAGTCGAAAAGATCGAAACGGCGACGGAGCCGGCGTTTCAGCGCCATTTCGTCGATGCCATGGCCTTCCCGCACAAAACGGCGGATTACCCCAACCTGTCCAAGGTCGTCGATTTACCGCCGCGCAGTGCGCCCGCAGGCGCCGGCAAGCGGCGACGCGGTAGAAAATAAAGACTAAAGCGCGGTTCAGGCCGGAACCATACGTTCCTCGCTGGGGGTGCGCGCGAAATATTCCCGGTAGCATTTCGAGAAATGTGAAGCCGAGACAAACCCGCAGGCCAGGGCCACATCGAGAATCGGCATGGACGTCTGCAACAGCAGGAACCGCGCCCGGCTCAAGCGCAGTTCCAGATAATAGCGGGTCGGCGCGTTGTTCAGGTATTTACGGAACAGCCTTTCCAGTTGCCGGGTCGACAGGTTGACGGTTCTCGCCAGCCCGGCGCAACTGACCGGCTCTTCCAGGGTTTCTTCCATATGGGAAATCACCGCCAGCAGTTTCGGGTGGCTGACCCCAAGGCGCGAGCGCAGGGCCATGCGCTGGCTTTCATGGCCGTCGCGGATACGGTGATGAATCAATAAATCGGCGGTCAGGGCCGCCGTATCGTGGCCGCACTGCTGGGCGATGATATTCAGTATCATATCGAGGGCCGCCGTTCCACCGGCGCAGGTAAAGCGGTTGCGGTCAATTTCGTACAGTTCGTCGGTGATCTCAAGATCAGGGAAGCGTTCCGTAAACCCGCTCAGGTTTTCCCAGTGGATGGTGCACTTGTAGCCATCCAGCAAGCCGGCTTCCGCCAAGATGTTGCTGCCGGTACAAACGGCGCCGATGGCCGCCCCGTGGGATGATAGCCGGCGCAGCTTGGAAACCAGGCTTGGGTGAGACTGTTTGTGAATATCGAAACCGCCACAGACAATTACTGTCGGCAGGACATCGACATCGCTGTAGGCAGCATCGACCGCCACCGAGACTCCGTTACTGGCCGTGACCGGCCCGCCATCGACGGAATAGCAGGTCCAGCCGTACAGTGCCGCGTTGGCAATGTAATTGGCTAGCCTGAGTGGTTCCACCGCCGACGAAAAGGCGATCAAAGAAAAGTTTGGAACCAGGAAAAAACCGATCTTGTGGATCGGCCCATCAATGCTAACGTTGTCCATCATTCATAAAGCCCCATCATGACGCCCCCAGTATTGACATCCTCCGTAAACCCCAATATCGGGCCTGTCTACATGAAAATGTCGGGTATGGAACAATTATAATCGGCTGTGCGATTAGATGATGTCGCCGTCAATCTTGTAGCGGCCTTGCGGGTCTTCTATTTCGATCACCCACAGATCCGGGTCGCGGTCACGCTGACGGGCGATATAGGCTTCACCGTCGGCATCCGTCACCAGTTCGGCCCCGCCGCCGTGCACCCAGCCCGGGTTGCCGTCCACATCGCGCACTTGGCTCAACACCGAACACCCCTCACGTCCACGGTCCAGCTTCAACAGCACCGCGCCGGAATCCGGGTCCCCCTTGTGGCGGACGACGATGGGAATGCAGTTCATGTCGCACAGCCGCACCTGCACCTGCACCCACATACCGGCCCTGATTTTCGATGATGTCCACGCCATGGGCCGGAACTTACCAGCATTTTTCCTTTCCGGCCAATCTCCGTTAATGGCAAGATCACCGCATGTTCGCCCTGCACCCTGCCCTCGCCGCCGATACGATTGAAATTGTCGACTGGCCGCTGTCTAAAATTCTGCTGATGGATGACGCCACCTATCCATGGCTGATACTGGTGCCGGCAAGGCCGGGACTGACCGGGCTGCATGAACTCGGCCCCTCTGACGGCCAAATCATGATGGATGAAATCCAGCGTGCCTCCGGGGCCCTGAAAAACCTGTACAAACCTGACCGCATTAATGTCGCCGCCCTGGGCAATGTGGTCGAACAACTGCACGTCCATGTGATCGCCCGCTTTACAAGCGATGGCGCCTGGCCGGCGCCGGTGTGGGGGGCGCAGCCAAGGCGCCCTTACGGTGGCGATGCCCTTGCCGAAATCCGCGCCACACTTGGCGCGTCCCTGAAGGAATATGCGCCATGAGTAAAAATGTTACTATTGACTGGCAGCTCGAGGATGCGGCGTCCGGCCCCCGTGTCATCGGCCTGATCGCACTGAGTTCCGACCTGACCCTGGAACGGGATGTCAGCCGCATGGTACCGGCGGGCCAGGTCGCCGTTTACGTAAACCGAATCCATAACCAGAACCCGATGACCCTGGAAAATCTGGCCGCCATGCAAAACGATATGGCCGAGGCAGCCGCCGGTATCCTGCCCGAAAGCCGCCTTGACGCCATCGCTTATGGCTGCACATCGGGCACCGTCGCCATTGGCCCGCAAAAAGTCATCGATATTATTTCAGGGGCCCGCCCCGGGGTTGCGGTGACAACCCCGATCACCGCGGCGCTGGATGGCTTCCGGATGCTTGGTATTCAGCGTATCGCGGTTCTGACGCCCTACCCCCACGAAGTGAACGCGCCGATTACCGCATGGCTGGAAGAAAATGGCATTTCCGTACTGTCCCTCGATACCTTTGGCATGGATTCCGACGTCGACGTCGCCCGCATCCCGCCCGAGGCCATTATCGCTGCCGCCAGCGCAGCCGATCATGCCGACGCGGACGCCGTATTCCTGTCGTGCACAGCGCTGCGCTCGGTTGAATGCATCGCAGATCTGGAACAACGGCTCGGCAAGCCGGTGCTGACCAGCAATCAGGCAATGCTGTGGCGGGCCTTGCGGCTGGCCGGGTATGACGGGAAAATACCGGGATACGGTGAACTGATGCTGCGCTAGCGCACGATCATTACGTTGACGTCGGCCAGATTGGAAACCTTGCGCGATACGCTGCCCAGGAACATGCCTTTAAGTTCGCCGTGGCCACGGGTTCCGATGACGATCAGATCGGCATCATGGGTTTTTGTATAATCGACAATTTCCGACGCCGGATCGCCAACCGCGACCTTTTTGACAGCATTCATGAGGCCGGAATCCTTGGCGATCTTCTCGGCCTGTTGCAGGGTTTTCTCGCCGACGAAACGCAGCACGTCACTGCGCGGCCCCTGAATATGTTCGACTTCGGCCATGCGCAACACGCTTTCAGGCAATTGCATGTCGCGGATAATATGCAAAAGGCTTAGCTTGGCCCCGTATTTTGTCGCCAACTCGACGGCCATTTTCACCGCATTATCCGAAGACGGTGACGCATCGACGGCGACGACAATATGGGTGATCATCAGACTAAACCTCTCAGACGATCGCTGCGCCGACGCAGCAATTCGATGGTGGCCAGCAACATAACGGAAATGATCACCAGGATGGTCGCCACGGCGAGAATGGTCGGGCTGATCTGTTCGCGGATACCGGCCCACATCTGGCGCGGGATGGTGCGCTGCTCGAAGCCGGACAGGAACAACACCGCCACCACTTCATCAAATGACGTAATAAAGGCAAACAGGCCGCCGGAAATCATGCCCGGCATAATCAGCGGCATGGTCACCTTGAAAAACGTATAGGTATCATTGGCACCAAGATTGTTGGCGGCCCGGATCAGGCTTTGATCGAAACCGGTCAGGGTCGCCGTCACCGTAATTACCACAAACGGCGTGCCAAGCGCCGCATGGGCCAGAATAATCCCGGCATAGGTTTGTGTCAGGCCGACCTCGGAATAAAAGAAATACATGCCGGCGGCGGAAATAATCAGCGGCACGATCATCGGCGAAATCAGCAATCCCATGATAGCCCCCCGGTAGGGCATTTCGGGGCGGCTGAGCCCTAAGGCGGCGACGGTGCCAAGGGTTGTCGCAATAATTGTCGCGAAGAAGGCGATGATGACACTGTTCTTGGCCGAGTGTATCCACTGCTTGTTATTGATAATGTCTTCATACCAGCGCATGGAAAAAGCATCCGCATCGAAGCTCAGCATACCCGGCGTGAAGGAAAAATAGGGCTCGGCGTTAAACGACAGGGGAATAACCACCAAAATTGGTGCAATCAGGAACAGCAGGATCAACCCGCAGATGACCCTGAAGGTGTAATACCAGGTCGTTTCCAGTGGTCCCGCGTAAATTGGCAGCATGGTTCCCTACCCTAATTTCATGTTGTCGACGCCGACAATCTTCGAATACGCCCAATAAAGGAACAGGACGCCGACCAGCAGAATGCCGCCGAGTGCCGCCGCCAGCCCCCAGTTCAGGGATTTCTGCATGTGGAAGGCAATGAAGTTTGAAATCATCTGCCCGGTACGTCCGCCGACCAGGGCCGGGGTGATGTAATAACCGATGGACAGAATGAACACCAACAACGAGCCGGCACCGATGCCAGGCACTGTTTGCGGCGCATAGACCCTGACGAACGAGGTCACAGGATTGGCACCAAGGGATAAGGCGGCGCGCATATAGCTGGGCGGAATGGTCTTCATCACCGAATACAGCGGCAATACCATGAACGGCAACAAGATGTGCGTCATGGCAATGACGGTTCCCATCTGGTTGTAGATCATCTGTATTCGCCCTTCTTCACTGATGATCCCGGTCCACACCATCAGGTCGTTGATGACGCCGTTTGTTTGCAACAGCACGATCCACGACGTGGTGCGAACCAGCAAAGAGGTCCAGAACGGCAACAGCACCATAATCATCAAAAGATTCGAATATTTCAGCGGCAGCGTTGCCAGCAGATAGGCGACGGGATAGCCGAGCAGCAGACACATGACCGACACCAGGAGACTGATCCACAGGGTGCGTCCGAAAATCGTAACGTAAATCTGACGGTCTTCATCCTGCATGACCATGTTGTTATCAATGTCGAAGCGCATATCCACGGCGGCCAGATACTGGGAAGCGGTAAAGGGTTTGGCCATCCGCTTAATGGTGACCCACAGTTCGCGCTCGCCCCACAGATCATTGGCCGCGATCAGGGCGTCCTTGAAGGGGGCCTTCATGTTCTTGGCCTTGCGGGCGGTGCCCGTCAAGACGCTTCGCACGCCGCTCATTTCAAAGTTCAGGCGCGTCGCCACACGGCCGATTTCCTTGCTTTTGCGCGCCTGCACCAGGTCGGCGACCATGGCGGCGAAGGCTTCTTCCCCGGGAATGCCCTGGCCATCCCAATATTCCAGCGCGGCAACCGTCTGCGGCATATTGTCATGCACCACAGGGTTATCGACGCTTCTGTAAAGCATCAGGATGATGGGGAACATGAAAGTAATGAAAACGAAGGCGCCCAGGGGCAGAACCAGCCCCGCCGCGATCAACTTGCGTCGGCGCATGGTTTTGTTCAGACGATCCTTCAGCAGAGTCCCATCTGCCGCCAAAACCGGGCCTGCATACGCCGCTGCCGTGACTTGATCGCTCACAATAGGGCTCCTAAACAAAACGCAGGTTTATAAAATTCTAAAAAAATAACTCACAGTACCCGACTTAACGGGATAAACACCTGAAGTGATTCATATTTTGAGATTCTCTGTCAAAGGAAAGTCTCCGAATATGCAGCAATCACTGACCAAGTCTTTATCCCTGTCGTTAGATGACCATATTTCCCTGTGGCGAACAAGGCGCGAAACGCTTGTATGGCTGGTCATGCTGATCATTCAAACCGGAAGCGTCAGTCTGTGGCGTCTTGCAGGATATGTTGATACGCGAGCCCAAACATTATCCGTCCATCGTCGTTTTGAGCGCTTTTTTCAACACGTCCACCTTGACAAAACCTGTGTCGCCCGCCTGATTGTTCACCTCATGGGGCTGTCTGGAAAGCCGTGGCATCTGGCTCTGGATCGCACGAACTGGAAGTTTGGCCGCTGCCATATCAATATATTGATGCTGGGTATCATCCATGAAAAAGTCTGCATTCCGCTGTTTTGGGTCTTGCTCGACAAGGCGGGAAATTCCAATGCCCGGGAACGCACCGACCTGATGCAACGGCTGAACGAGGCTTTCCCGGATCAACCAATTGCCAGCTTGAGTGGGGATCGGGAGTTCATTGGCGAGAGCTGGATGAGTTGGTTGGAAAACCAGGGCATTCCCTTTGTTTTGCGTCTGAAAGGAAACATGCATGTCTGGAACGAGAGCCATGTTCCGGTAAAGCTGTCCGTCCATGCCGTTCGCCTTGGAAAACGTCAGAGCCGCATCTTGAAAGGCACATGGTATTTGGGCAGAAATCCGTCAAAAACAACAACGCCCGTAAAAATCGCCATGATGCGATTGAAGACCGGGGAGATGCTGATTGTCGCGGCAAGTCGCATCAGAATCAAAATGGCACTGCCCGTATATCGCAATCGCTGGGGCATCGAAACGCTGTTTTCCGCCTTGAAAACACGAGGTCTGGGACTGGAAGATACGCACATGACCGACCCGCACAAATTAGCGACGCTGATGGGCGTGTTGGCAATCGCATTTTGCCTCGCCTATAAAACTGGCCTCTGGGTTGCCCGGATAAAACCGCCCCGGCAAAAATCCCATGGTCGATTGCAACGCTCACTCTTTGCTCTGGGCCTCAATGCGTTCAGAAAAGCCATGGTCAAAATGTCCGAACTGGAAATCCACGACTATATGACGGCTCTCTTCAAGCCAAAAATACCGCGAAAAGCGTTGATAGGATTGGTTTTATGAAAAGAGTCGGGTACTGTGGTCTCTGTATAGCCTTGATCAAATCTATACTTCTATGAGGAATGTCAGTGTGAAACATATTGTGCTAGGTGATTCATTGAAGATTGGTCACCCGGAATTGGACGCTGAGCATGAGAAGTTGGTGACTCTGGTAAATGAATGCGTTGATATTTCTACAACAGGTGGCGGTTCCAATGCTGTCGAGGGCAAAATGGTGGAACTTAGAGATTTCCTTCGTTTCCACGTTCAGCACGAAGAAAATATCATGGCGCAGTTGTCCTATGATCTCACGGAGGAAGAGAAATATTATCACTGTAAAGGGCTTAACGAACTCTCCAGCCTGCAACGCCAACTAAGCCAGGGCAGGGCTGTGTTGGATGTTGTCCAAGATATTAAGAGCCTGATTTTGGTAACATTCCTTAAGACCGATATGGGCTTAAAAAGTTATTTGCCGGAAATTAGAAAAGGCTGACAAAGTGGGGCAAACCCAATGGGAAGCAATGTCCACTTGGGTGGTGCCCCAACCGGTCAACGCAACACAGGTGTTAAATCTCTCTGCTGGTGTTCCGATTTGCAATGTCACTCTCGGTCTTTCGTTGAGCTGGCGGCGCAGATTGCGGGGTCGTGGAGACGGCGCATAAGCAGGCAGGCCGGTTGTTGGTGGATAGAATTGATGAATATGAAAAATTTCGAACGTTTGGACGCTTTCCTCAAGCAGGTTAACAGCGATATCTATCCTGAACCGTCGAGCGATATTCATAACGCGATCACCGGCCAGGTTCTTAATCTGCTCATTGAAAATGGGCAGTTAAAATCCGGAGCGCGGGTCCTCGACATCGGCTGCGGTCAGGGTGTCGCTTTAGAAATTTTCAAACAACACGGTATGCCGGCAACCGGCATTACCCTGGGCGCAGATCTTGAGGTTTGCCTGTCGAAAGGTTTCGATGTCCGGGAAATGGACATGGCCCGTCTCGAATTTGGCGATGAGAAGTTTGATTTCATCTGGTGCCGACACGCCCTGGAGCACAGCATCTATCCGTTCTTTACGCTTGCGGAATTTCATCGCCTGCTGAAAGACGACGGCCGCCTTTATGTCGAAGTCCCGGCCCCCGATACGGTCTGCCACCATGAAACCAATCCCAACCATTACAGCGTCCTGGGGCTGTCCATGTGGAGAAGTTTGTTCCATCGCGCCAACTTCACGGAGGAATGGGCAAAGGACTTGAATTTCACGGTCCCCGCCGGGCCCGATACCTATTGGTCCTTCCTGTTGAAACCAGCGGCCAAACCCTAGCGACCAAGACTTAGAGAAAATCTTCGATAGCGGTGACGATCTTGGCCACCTGATTTTTCCATGAAAGTTGTTTCATGAAGTCCGCCCCCTTGCCACCGCGCCGCTTGCGCGCTTCGCTATCGACGTAGGCGGCTTCAAGTTTTTCGAGAATTTCATCGACTGACGAGCTGCGCCAGTGACCACCCGGATCGTCGGTGAAACGACCCGGCACCTGATCCTGCAAAACATAACAATTGTCATCGTCTAGCAAATCCAGATGACCGCTATTGGCCGACAAGATACAGGGAATGCCACAGGCCATGGCTTCCATGGCGGCCAGGTTGGTGCCGCCTTCGGCGCGGTTGGGAAACAGCGCGACATTGGCCTGATGGAGTAATTCCGGCAACACCGCATTGGCCACCCAGCCGCTATCGACGATGGCATCCGCAGGCAATCCGTGGGCCACGGCCCAGGCTTCGATCATAAGCTTGCCTTGGCTATCGACGCCCGGCAAAGACGCGACAAAGGGGCTTTCCATCATCGAGCCGATGGTTGCCGGCCAATGGTTTTGCCAGGCCGTGATCAACAGGCTGTCGGGGTGGCGCTGGTGGAAACGCTTAAAGGCCTCGAGCACAATGTCCTGGCCTTTTCGCAGTTCAAATTTGCCACCGGAAAAAATGACGAAACGATCCTGGAATTGATCGCCCGGCGGGGCTGGCTTAAACAGGTCCGTGTCGATGCCTTGCGAGACGAAGACAACATCATCGATCCCGGCAGCCTTGCAAAGCTGCTCATTCCATGTCGAACCGACAAGAATACGGTCCCACTTTGCCGCCCGTCTGGCCGCGTCGGGGGTTATCTCGCCATTCTCGAAGAAAATGAAGCCGACGTTGTGATGGCCCCGCGTATGCTCAAGTAATCCTTCGTCGGTAAAGTCGTTATAAAGAACATGAATTAAAACCGCCTCGTTAAAGGTCACAGGCTTTACCAATGGCTGAATTTGCGCGGCTATTTGCTGGCCTTCCTGGACAAAACGGGTCAGCGCGGCAATGGTCTGCTCGGTCGGATTGAGTAACTGGGGATCAACGAACAGGATCGGGGTGGTCGGTCCGTTGCGGATCAGGTTCAAGGCCAGATTAAGACCGAAAACGCCCCAGCCGTGACTGTCCGACAGCGGCCAGGTAATGCCTATTCTGCGTAATTCCATCGAAATCGGTCTCTTAGAATTCAAGTAGATCATTAGATAAACATGACAAACTGAAAATTGTCTTAAAGGGGCGTTGTGCTTACGGGCTCGGCTTGTTCTTCCATAGAGGCCCGCGCCAGCGACCGGCACAGGGTATAAATCCGCTGGAAGTTCTCGAAGATTTCCATTTCGCGGGTGTATGTCCTGAACCGGTTCGGTTCATCGGCGACCAGGCGCTCGATTCCGTGTCGCATGGTCTGTTTGGCCATCCCCCTGATTTCACTCTTCAGGGCGACGACCTGCCGGGCCGCTTCCTCGTTGCCGCCCCTGATCGCCTTGACGGAATCATTCAAGGCACTGGCAACGACCCGGTGAAATTCGCTAATGATCGAGCGCGTCTCGCCGCTGATGACGATTTTTTCTTCGATCCGCCGCCGCCCCAGCGTCACCAGATTTGTTTCGATAATGTCGCCGATCTCTTCAAACAAGTTGCTCGATTGTATCAGATTCATCAATTCCTGACGTTCCTGATCGGTCAACTCGCCCCTGCTGATCTTGCCGAGAAACTGCACCACATGACCGTGCAGGGCGTCAACGGCGGCGTCCATATCCTGGATAATTTGCAAATCCCGGGCGTTGCCGGTGAGCACCGCGGCGAGAATGCCATCGAACATTTCCACCACCCGTTCGCCCTGACGCCCGGTTTCGCTGCGCACCGCCTCAAGCGCCAGTATCGGCGTCGACAAAAGTGAGTCATCGAGTGGTCGGGGAGCAAAACGCTTGGCTTCCTCTTCCTCGAAAGAAACAGGCTCGTCGGGCACCACCCATTCGCAGAAGCGGGCAAACAGCTGGGCAACCGGCAAGAAAAGCAGGGCGATGCCGACATTGAAAATCGTATGGGCGTTGGCGATCTGACGGGGCGTATCGGCGGCCAGTCTGGCGGTGCCGCTCAAATGCGGGGAAACCGGGGAAATTTCCCGGCAGAAATCGGCCAGATAAGGAATCCACCAAACAACCAGGGCGACCCCGGCAACCTTGAAGGCGACATGGGCGACGGCCACCCGGATGGCCTCGCGCGGCTTGCCGATGGCGGCCAGCCCGGCCGTGGCACAGGTTCCTATATTGGCACCAAGGGCCAGGGCGATGCCGCCTTCCAGGCTAATCAGGCCCTGCGCGGCAAGCACGATGACCACCCCCATGGCCGCCGAGGACGACTGGATAACCGCCGTAAAAGCGGTGGCGATGAGAATGCCAACGGCCGGATTGGAGACGCTCTGCATCATCCCGATGAACGGCTCGTACGTGCGCAGCGGCTCCATGGCGTCGCTCATCACCGCCATGCCAAAGAAGATCAGGCCCAGGCCCATGATCAGGTTGCCGTAGTAGCGAATGGTTTCGCGCTTGCCGATGAAGATCAGGAAGAAACCCACGGCAACCAGCGCCAAGGCGTATTTCGTCACCTTGAAAGCGACAATCTGGGCGGTCACGGTGGTGCCGATATCGGCACCGAGAATGACCCCGATGGCCTGCGACAAACTCATCAGATTGGCGGTCACGAAGCCGACCAGCATGACCGTGGTGACGCTTGAGGACTGGATCACCGCGGTCACCCCGGCCCCGGTAATCAGGCCGGTCACCCTGTTCGACGTAAGCTTGCCGAGGATCGCCTTCATGCGGTCGCCGGCGACCACCCTGAGGGCTTCGGCCATCTGTTCCATGCCGAATAGAAACAGCGCCAAGCCACCGGCCAGCCCCATCGACATGATCCACCAGTCGATCTCATTGCTCACCTGTAGGCTCACCTGTGCGCGCGCCAACACCGGCCATGCGCTTAAGCAAAATGCGACCAGGGTTATGAAGAAAACGCGCCGATCCCGGTATTTTATGATGTTGATGAACGACACGTCCTCATTCCGGCCTTGCGGGTGTTAACCCTGTTCTTTCGGTTGCTTGACAATGGTCACCGGGATCGGTGCCAGCCTGACAACCTGTTCGGCTTTCGAACCAATCAGCAAATGTTTCAACCCGGTCCTTCCTTGCGAGCCCATGACGATGATTTGTGCATCGACTTTTTCGGCGACTTCAATAATCCGCGAGACCGGCACACCGACGACCAGCATCGTCTGCACATGGTCGGGTTTATTGTCGGCTGGATCAAGCCCAAGTTCGTCAATAATGAATTGCCGCATCATCGATTCCGCGACGTCCTCCATCGGCCGCAGATGCGCGCCTTCCTCCTGTTTGTAATAGCCGGGGGAATCCAGGGGATCGTGAATGACATGAAGAACCAGCAGACCCGTTTCCAGACTGGCGGCAATTGTGTTGGCCCACTTAAGGGCGACGCGTGAGTCTGCGGAGAAATCGACGGCGCAAAGAACCGGCCCGTGATGGTCACTCGTTGCCGCTGTTTCGTGCTCTGCCTGGCCGCCAATGTCCGTCATATCACACCCCGGAATTCTTAAGGAAAAGTGCCTGCAATCATAACCCTATCCGATGGTCAATGGAAGGCACCGAGCAAACTGCAAAGCCCCCCGTAAAGGGCTTATTCAGGGGCCGCCGGTTTATAGGGGGCAGCATGGGCCGGACTGGCTTTGCCAAGATGCTGCAACTTTTCAAAATATAGATAGATAACCGGCGTCAGGAACAGCGTGATAACCTGGGAAACGACCAGCCCGCCGACCACTGTGATGCCGAGCGGCGCGCGCGCCTCGGCCCCCGCACCAAGGCCCAGCGCTATGGGAAGCGCCCCGGCAAGCGCCGCGAAGGTGGTCATCATGATCGGTCGAAAGCGCAACAGGCAAGCGTCATAGATTGCGGTTTCCGGATCTTTGCCCTCAGTTCGCTGACCCTGCAGGGCAAAATCAATCATCATGATTGCATTCTTTTTGACGATACCGACCAGCATAATGATGCCGACAAAGGCATAAAGCGTCAGCGGTAGATCAAAGATCAACAGGGCAAGAAGCGCCCCGAGTCCTGCCGCCGGCAGGCCGGACAGAATTGTCAGCGGATGGATGAAGCTCTCGTACAGAATGCCAAGCACCAGATAGACAATCAGCACTGCCATGGCCAGCAGTAAGCCCATATTCTTGAGCGATGATTCGAAGGCTTCGGCCGTGCCGCCGAAGCGCGTGGCGATCGACCCCGGCATCCCGAGACGACCCTCCAGAGTGCGCACCCGGTCAATCGCCGTTCCCAACGAGATATCCGGCGCCAGATTGAAAGACAAGGTCACCGCCGGTAGCTGGCCCTGATGGCTAATCGAAAGCGGGGCGACCTCATGGCTGATGGTGGTCAGCACATCGAGACGGATTTGCTCGCCGCTACTGGAGGGAACGTAAAGCCGCGACAGGTCGCTGACACGCTGCCGGAAATCCGGATGGACTTCGAGAATAACCGAAAACTGACTGGAAGACGTATAGATCGTCGATATCTTTCGTGATCCAAAAGCGGCGGCGAGCGTCGCCTCAATGGCCTGCGCCTGAACGCCGAGAGCCGAGGCCCGATCACGGTCGATCCTGACCATCACCGACGGACTGGTTATTTTCAAATCACTGGTGACATCCTGGAACCCCGGCAACAGGCGAATTTCATCCTCCATGATAGCGATCCATTTATACAGGGTCTCCAGATCGAGGTCCTGCATGGTGTATTGGTAGTCGGCATTGCTCAATCGTCCGCCAACGCGAATTGATGGCGGATTGAGCACAAAGACCTTGAGTCCGGGGACCGTGTTCAGCTTTTTCCGTAGTTCCTGAACGATTTTATTGATGTCTTTTTGCGGACGCTGATCACGCTCCTTCATGCGCATCAGCAGGAAACCCTCGTTATCGGTGCGGCTGCCTGAGCCCCCGGCCCGGGCCAGAACCTCATCGACATTGGGGTCGGCAAGGGCAAGGCTCGCAACCTGCTGCTGATAGCTGACAAGCGCGTCATAGGATGCCGAGTCACCCGCCTGGGTCCGTGCGATCAGACGCCCGGTATCCTCGGCAGGCAGGAAGTCCTTCTGAATGATGGTGTAAAGATAGACCGTTGCCCCGATGGTCGCGAAGAACGTCAGCAAGACGAAGAAGCGATGCCTCAGGCACCAGCGAAGGGCCGTCCCATAGACGTTCAAGACGCTGTTGAATAGCCCTTCATTGGCCTGGTAGAGACGGCCATGCTCAGTCTTTGTAGCGGAACGAATAAAGCGTGAGCACAGCATCGGTGTCAGGGTCAGCGAGACCAGGCCGGAGACCAGAACCGCGGCGACAATGGTCAAGGCAAATTCGTTGAGCAGGCGGCCAACCATGCCGCCCATGAAAATAATCGGTATGAAGACTGTGACCAGAGACGCCGTCATCGACAGGATCGTAAATCCGACTTCCCGTGAACCGATGAGCGCCGCCTGCATCCCCGACAGGCCTTTTTCGCGGTGCCGGATGATATTTTCCAGCATAACGATGGCATCATCGACGACAAAGCCGACACAAAGCGTCAAGGCCATCAGCGACAGGTTATTCAGACTGAACCCGAGCACGTACATAACGCTGAAAGTGCCGACCACCGAAATCGGCAGGGCAATCGAGGCAATCATCGTTGCCACCAGATTGCGCAGGAACAGGAAGATCACCAGGACGACAAGACAGGACGCCAGGATAAGTGTGAATTCGACATCTGCTATGGATTGGCGGATTCCCAGCGAGCGGTCGTACATGACATCAAGCTCTATGGCGGCTGGAATTTGTTGTCGCAAACGCGGCAGCGCCTTTTTGATTTCGTCGACAATCTTCACCGTGTTCGATCCGGGCTGGCGGTAAACTGCCATCATCATGCCCTGCTCGTTGCCAAAGAAACTCGATGATTCGCGCTGATCGACATCGTCGATTGCCCGCCCGATGTCCTGAATGCGGACAGGTGCGCCGTTGCGATAGGCAACGACCAGATCATTGTAGGCAGCCGCCCCGTACAGCGCCGCCGTGGTTTTGATCGAAGCCGCCTGATCGACACCGCTGATTGTTCCGGTCGGCAGGTTGCTGTTGCCGGCTTTGACGGCGCGCTCCACTTCCAGCAGACTTAAGCGTCGCATCGCCAAAGCGCCGGGATCGACCTGAATGCGGACGGCATAGCGCTGTCTTCCCCAAAACTGAACCTGGGCAACGCCGTCGATGGTCGAGACTTCCTGCTGCAACACGGTCTCGGCGTAGTTGTTGATCGTCGAGACCGGTAAGGACGGCGAGCTCAGACGCAAATAGAAAATTGCAAAGTTGGCCGGGTTTCTTTTACGCATCGATGGCGTGTCTGGCATATCGTCCGGCAGGGCGCGCTGGGCCACCGAAATAGCGGTTTGGACATCGAGCGCCGCCGCATCGATGTTTCGATCCAGTTCAAACTCAAGGGTAATACGCGACGATCCGAGAGAACTGATCGAGGTCATTTTACGAATGCCGGGGACCTGTGAAAACTGGTTTTCAAGCGGCGTTGCGACGGCTGCGGCGACAGTCTCCGGCGAGGCCCCCGGAAGGGAAGCCGATACTTCAATGGTCGGAAAGTCCACATTGGGCAATTCGGCAATCGGCAGGAACCCGTGGGCAACGATACCGAACAAGACAATCGCCGACATCACAAGTGTCGTCATGACCGGTCGCTTTATGCATAATTCCGGTAATCTCATGGCTTGTCCTGCTTTTTCCGAGACTCCGTTTCATCATTGATCTGAACCTTGGCACCGAGAAACAACTTCAACTGGCCGTCGGTCACGACCCGTTCGCCAGGCGCCAATCCCTTGAGGATTGAGATGTTGTCGTCACTGTCCGGACCCGTGACAATCGATCTCTGTTCAACCGTATCGTTGTGCAATACGACCCAAAGATAGTGGCCGTTCTGGTTGATCTGAACGGCGCGTCGCGGGCTCAGCACAGCGTTCTCGACAGTCGAGAGATGGATCCGGGCGCGAATGAATTGACCCGGGATCAGTCGCTCATCGACATTGTCGAATTGCGCCAAAAGCTCAATCGTCCCGGTCGTCGTATCGACCTGATTGTTGATAAAGAATAGTCGACCGGTGGCCACCGGCGCCGGGCTGGCCTGTGTCGATACCGCGACCAGCAATTCAGCCTCAGCCATGCGCGCCCGGATTATGTCGATATTTTGTTCCGGCACCCCGAACGACACATAGACCGGTTTGGTCTCCGTAATGATCAACAGCGGCTGGGTATCGTTCGGTTTTACGACATTGCCCGGGGTGATCAGAATTCTGCCGACGCGACCGTCGATCGGCGAGGCAATGGTTGCGTAGTCGAGATTGAGCTGGGCCAGTTCGACTTCGGCGGCAGACGCACGCACCGTTGCCGCCAGGATATCGACTTGTGTTTTGGCTTCTTCCACCAGGGTTTGGGGGGAATAGCCTTTGGCTGACAGATTTGACAGCCGCTTGACATCGGCAACGGCTTTGCCATGACTGGCCTGCGAACGGGCAAGAATGGCCTGAACTTCCTTCACTTTAGCCTTCAAGGGCCGCGGATCGAGCCTGAACAAAACATCGCCCTTGTGGACGGTCTGTCCCTCGCGAACCATGGCCTCGGTTATCTGGCCCTCGATCCGCGATTTAATAGCGACGGTGGAGCGCGCTTTGACAGTGCCGACGCCCTCAAGATAAGTCGCCACCGGGCCCGTTCTGGCAACGGCGACCCTGACCGGCACGGGGCGCAATTTACTTTTTTCCGTGTCCCCTGACTTAGCCGTCTCGGCAACCAGGAAAGCTGGCAACCAACCAGTAACCCGGTCTTTCAGCGCGGAATTTGTAAGGATAATTCCCGCAATAATAAGCAGGATTGTCAAACTGCCAATTATTCGTCTTGCCAAGTCAATCTCCATAATTTGCTACGGATACAGGTAGGCATCGCAGGGCAGATTGTCCATGTCCAGCGACCATAAGATAGTGGATCGTCCTTGCGTCGCCGTCCAGAAATATTCTGGCTCTTACCCCTTAAACGACACGGTCCTTGCCGAATTTGATGATCACCGTGGTGCCGCTTGCTTTGTCGCTGGTGATATCGAATGTCCCGCCATGCAGTTCGACCAATCCCTTGGTCAGGGGCAAACCCAGACCGGCCCCCTCCTCCTTGCGGCTCAGGCCGCTATCGACCTGGCCGAATTGCGTCATCGCTTTGGCAAGCTCGCCATGGCTCATGCCGATGCCGCTATCGGTGACCTTGAAGACATGGCCACCACCGTCTTCAAGGGACGCGGACAGTGTCACCAACCCGCCGTCGGGGGTGAACTTGACGGCATTGGATAGCAGGTTGAGCAATATCTGCTTCAGGCGCCTCTCATCGCCGGAAAACAAAGGCAATGATTGGGCAACGGTGGTGCGCAAAACGATCCGCTTACGCTCGGCCCGCTCGCCAACCAGGCGGAGGCTCGCGGCGACCAGATCGTCAACGACGATATGGTCCTCATGCAATTCAAACTTACCGGCCTCGATGGCCGAGACATCGAGAATGTCGTTAATCAGTTCCAGCAAGTGTTCGCCGGAACTGCCAATATCCTTGATGTATTCGAGATATTTTTCATTGCCAATGGGACCGAATATTTCTGCCGTGATGGAGCCGGTAAAGCCGATGATGGCGTTTAAGGGGGTGCGCAGTTCATGGCTCATATTGGCCAGAAGTTCGGTCTTGGCGCGGTTGGCAATTTTAGCCTGTTCCAGGGCCTGACGCATGGAATTTTCGGATTGGCGGCGCTGGGTAATATCCTCGTGGGTGGCGACGTAATGGGTGATCGTACCATTCTCGTCCTTAACCGGGCCAATGGTTTCGTTGACCCAGAAGAACGAACCATCCTTGCGGCGATCCTTGATTTCGCTGCGCCAATCCTTGCCGGCCTTGATGGTTTCCCAAAGATCCAGATAAACCTCCCTGGGCGTACTGCCGGACTTAAGAATGCCCGCACTCTGCCCAATCGCCTCATCCGCCGTGTAGCCGGTCGACTTTGTAAACATCGCGTTGACGAACTGGATTTTGCCATCCATATCGGTGATGAAGACGGCGTTGGGGTCTTGCTCGACCGCCCGCGATAGCTGCCGCAGGTTTTCCTCGGCCTCCTTCATTTCAGTGATTTCGCGGGCAAAGACGGCAATGCTGGAGATTTTCCCGGCGTCATCATAAACCGGGAAATAACTGTTGTCGTACCAGCGCCCTTCGTGGACGTCGGTGGCCCGCAGCGGCTTGCCGGAATTGAAAACGTCGTCGATCCACTTTTGTCGACGCTCCCCCGTTTCAGTCAACGGAATCTTCAGCATGGGGCGGCCAATGAGTGCGTCGCGATCGACCCCGTATTGATCGGCCATGGCTTTGTTGACGATCAAAAAACGCCCTTGCCGGTCAAGCAGTGCGGCAAAATCGATGGTCGCATCGAGAAAAGCCGACAAGGTGCTTTCACTGGCCCTAAGCTCTTTGGCCACCTTCTGGCGTTGGCCGATATCGCGCATGATGCTGGTAACGAATTTATCGTCGCCGATGGCCCAGTCCGACAATGTCTGTTCTATGGAACACTCGCTGCCATCCTTGCGGATCGCCTCAAGCTCGACAGCGACACCTTCCAATCGTCCTTTGCCGCCGGCCATTAAGTTTTCAAAGCCTCGGGTGTGAGCCCCACGGTAACGTTCTGGAATAAGGACGGCGACCGGCTGGCCAATGATTTCTGCGGCGCTGTATCCGAAAATCTTCTGCGCCCCCCTGTTCCAGTGGACGATCAGGCCGCCCTTGTCGATGGAAACAATAGCGTCCTGGGCCGACTCGGTGACCGCCCGGAAGCGGGCCTCGTTATCGGTTAATTCCTTGGTCCGCTCGGCGATCTTGTTTTCAAGATTATCGCGGGCGAGGCGGAGTTGATCTTCGAATTGCTTGCGCTCGGTGATATCGATGCCGTTGGAGCCGACGGCGACGACGCTGCCATCGGCCCCGAAAATCGGAAACTTGACGGTCAGATAGGTATGAACGCCATCGTCCTGGGTGAAGCTCTCCTCCGCTTCGATGGGCTGTCCGGTTGTCACCACGGCCCGGTCATGGGCATTGAAGTCCTCGCCCATTGCAGAGGGGAAAATATCGGCGGCCGTCTTGCCTTTGGCCTGCTCGTTGGTGAGCTTGAACAGTTGCTCGCTTTTGTGGTTGATCAGGAGATAGCGGCCGTCCGTATCCTTGATGTGCAACTTGCTGGGTGAGTAGTCGATAAAGGCGTGAAAGCGCTCCTCGCTTGTCCGCAGGGCATCTTCCGTGGCCACGCGACGATAAATGTCCCGCAACAGCAGTCCCAAAAAGGCCGTGGTCGGGGTAAATATCAGAACCAGCGGGATGGCGACATGCTCCATCACCTGGGCGACGACGTCTGCCGGTAATAGCGTGAACAACAGAACCACAACAGCGTGGACGATGAGGCCGAATGCCAGCAATTGCAAAACGCCGACGCTGACCCAACCTCGGTCGCGACAATACCCGTAGAGCAGGCCGAGAGACATCGCTGAAATAATCACCGCGAGGCCAACAGCCGCGCCGTCGCCGCCAAGCCATAGGCGGTATGCCGCGGCGATCGCGGCGGCAATAATACCGACCACGGGGCCGCCAAAAAGCCCGGCCATGCTTAAAATAACCGAGTGTGCGTCGAAAATTACACCGGGGGCCACGGCGAGCGGCATTTTCATGCCAATGACGCAAATGCCGCCAAACAACAGGCCCGAAACGATTTTCCCAAGGATTTCATTTCCTCGCCAATGACGCAGGACAAATCCCTGCAACAGGCAAAGAGCCAAAAGCAGCGCGACACCCTTGATGAGTTCGATAAACATGCCGAAAGACTATCAGCAATTTATTGCCGAAACAAAGGCTGACCGACGCTTAAGCGCGGCCTGTCCGTCAATGCTTACATGAGGCTCCGGTAATCGGATTGTAGAGGCCGTTGGATCTTTTTTCCAGAAGGTTGATCCATAACACCTGATCAGCCGACAGGATGTTCCAGATTTCCGCGCCCTGCGGCGGACAGGCCATACGGACGATGTGAGATTGCTCGATAGGTGTGCGCGATTTGACCAGATCGACCTGCCCCTGATCGGGTATCAGCACGTCCATCACCACCTGGCCCTGCTTATCGACGGCGATGTTGGTGGCCAGCCATTCCTGATTGGGCGGGTTGGTCTGGGAATAGTTTTTCAGCCACGCGGCGGCCTCCTGCGCCTGTTTTTCTTCTTCGCCGCAAGCCGTCAGGGCGACGCTTAAGGCGAGGGCAAGGGCGACCTGAACGAGGGTCCTTATCCTTTGAAATTGGCTTAACCACATGGGCCGAACTCCAGATCGGACACGAGTCAATCGACGCTGCAGTCTAGAATCATAAAGTTTCTATTAGATTAATGATTAGCCGTTGAAGTGGACGGTGCCGCGCTGGGAAATGTCGTAGCCGCCCATGTCGCGGGCGTGCTCGGCGAAGGCATCGGTGCGGGTCAGGCTGATCAATTGCTGGAAGGCCGCCTCGAAATAATCGCGCCTGCGGATCAGAATATCGAAGCGCTCATGACACAACGGCTGGAAGTCGAGGCCGTACTGACGGGCGACGGCGGCCAGCCCCAGACCGGCATCGGCCTTGCGGCTCTGAATGGCGAGACCGAGCTCGGTTTCGTTCTTCGCCGGTTCGTCATTGATATTGAAGTCCCATTCATCAAACCCGGCCTCGCCGATCAGATGCTCGAACAACACCCGGCTACCGGCGGCGGGCTGGCGAACGACGACGCGGGCCTTGCTCCGCGCCAGATCGGCAAAACCCGTTACCCCCTTGGGGTTGCCCGGCGGCAGCATCAGCCCCTGCTGGCGCCGCGCCCATTCGACGAGCACCAGATCCCCCGGCGGGCTGGCGTCGAAGGCGTCGAACAGGGCCTGAACGTTGTAGTTGCCGGTTTTGCCATCGAGCACATGCATACCGCAGGCCAGCACTTCACCGGCGACGAAGCGCTTGAGGCCGTTGAGGCTGCCGCCACCGAGCAGGGCCAGGCCGCAGTTGGATTCGAGCAACGCCCAGTCGAGCAAGGGATCGTGCGAACCGGCGATAACCGGTGGCGGGGCGGCACGGACCCGCTCGTCGCCGCCGAGGGATTCCATATCGCCGGTCAGCCAGCGGTCAATCAGGTGTTTGGGGAACAGCCATTTGCCACTGGCCCGGGTGCACGGGATTTGCTTTTTGCGCACCAAATCATAGACCTTGCGCTCCTTGACGCGCAGGTACTGGGCGACCTCGTGGGTGTTCATCAGTTCGGACAGCGCAGCGTCCCCCTATGGCAGTCAGACGAATCAAGTCACATCATAAAACATAAAAAGCCCGATCCGGCCATCCTAACAACCACACATAAGTTATGGGCGACATTTTCTTTGGCCTATGGCTAAATTATTCGTTAGGTTCACGAACCTGTTTTTCAGCTTGAGAATACCAGCCCGATGATCGATCCGCTAGGCCGCCATATTTCATACCTCAGGGTATCGGTGACAGACCGTTGTGACTTCCGCTGCACCTATTGCATGGCCGAAGACATGACTTTCCTGCCGAAGAACGATGTCCTCAGCCTTGAGGAACTGGACCGCCTGTGCAGCGCCTTCGTCGCCAAGGGCATTCGTAAAATTCGTCTGACCGGTGGCGAGCCTTTGGTTCGGCGCGGCGTTCTCGGCCTGATCCGCTCGCTCGGCAGGCACTTAAACGGCGGCGGTCTCGATGAGCTGACGCTGACGACCAATGGCAGCCAGCTGGAAAAATATGCCGATGAATTGTTCGACTGCGGGGTCAGGCGCCTGAACGTTTCAATCGACACCCTGGATGCTGAAAAATTCAGGGAGATCACCCGTGGCGGCAAACTGGCGCAGGTCCAGGCCGGGCTTGACGCCGCCCGCCGCGCCGGGCTGGCCATCAAGATCAACACGGTCGCCGTGAAAGACTTCAACGAAGACCAGTTTTCCAACCTGCTCGGCTGGTGTGGCGATCAGGGCTTCGACATCACCTTTATCGAGACCATGCCACTGGGCGATATCGGCGGCGACCGCACGACCCAGTACCTGCCGGTCACGGAAGTCCGCAAAGCCCTCGAAAAGGACTGGACCTTAAGCGATTGCGATCACAACACCGGCGGCCCGTCGCGCTATGCCGACGTCGCGCAGACCGGCCAGCGCGTCGGCTTTATCTCGCCGCTCAGCCATAACTTCTGCGCCACCTGCAACCGCGTCCGGGTGACCTGCACCGGCAAGCTGTTTATGTGCCTGGGCCAGGACGACAACGCCGACCTGCGTGCCCCCTTGCGGGCCAGTGAAGGCGACGCCGCCCTGATCGCGACCATCGATGAAGCCATCGGCCGCAAGCCGAAAGCCCATGAATTCATCATCGAACCGGGCAACGGCGGCCCGGCCCTGTCGCGCCACATGAGCGTGACCGGTGGTTGATTGCCGCTAAAGCTCGGCTATACTGCTGCCATGGTTAAAAAAATCGCCTTTACCGCCGCCCGTCAAGCGCCCGCCCAGGAAGCCCTGAAACGGCTGAAGGCCAAGTACGATCACGTTCCGGCCGCCAAGGCCGATGTCATTGTCGCCCTCGGCGGCGACGGTTTCATGCTGCGCACCTTGCACCGCTATCTGAAACAGGACGTGCCGATCTATGGCATGAACCGCGGCTCGGTCGGTTTCCTGATGAACAACTATTCGGACAAGGCCCTGAAACAGCGCATCAACAAGGCCGAGGCCGTGGCCGTCCACCCGCTGATCATGAAGGCCACCGACATCAACGGCAAAAAACACACGGCAATCGCCATCAACGAAGTTTCACTGCTTCGCCAAACCCGCATGGCGGCCAAGATCACCATCCAGATCGACGGCATTGAACGGATGGCGGAGATGATTTGCGACGGCGTCCTGATTGCCACCCCGGCGGGCAGCACCGCCTATAACCTTTCGGCGCACGGCCCGATTATTCCGCTCGGGGCCGGGGTGCTGGCGCTGACGCCGATCTGCGCCTTCCGCCCGCGCCAGTGGGGCGGCGCCCTGTTGCCCCATGACGCGACGGTGACCTTCGATATTCTCGATCCGGAAAAACGCAAAGTCAGCGCCGTCGCCGATTACACGGAAATTCGCCGGGTCGCCACCGTCACCATCATGGAAGACCGCTCCAGAACCATCACCATGCTGCATGACCCGGAACACAATTTCGAAGAACGCATCCTCAAGGAACAGTTTATGCCTTAGGGGTGCAGAGCGGCAGCGCTCGGGCGCTGGCTCATCGAGCGCTGCCATTTTAACCAACGCGGATGACGATCAAGCAAATCTTGGCCCTCGGCTTTTTTGCTCAAGTAGGCAATCATCGGCAGGGCGTGCAGATCGGCTAACGTCACGTTACTTCCAATGAAACAGCTATCCCCGCTCATTAGCTCTTCGATCACCGACAAGCAGGTTTCGGCCAGCGGCAATGCCGTCGCTATCTTGTCTTTATCTTCTTCAACATAGATATCCCAGACCCAGCAGCGATAAGCGTAACTGTCGAGAATACCAATGATCTGATTGACTCGTGCGCGTTCCTGTGTGGTTCCCGGCATCAACGCGGGACCATTAAAAGCCTCATCGATATAGCGCGTGATCGCCGTCGTCTCGAAAAGACGAAACCCGTCATGCTCGAAGGCCGGAATCCGGGAAAAGGGATGGCGGCGAAGATATTCATCGGAAAGGCCGTCAGCAGAAAATATATCCGTTTCTTCTAGCTGGTAAGAGACACCCTTTTCCGCGAGGACAAGAAGCACAACGCGGCTATAGACACTGTAAGACGCGCCGTAGAGGACCGGTTGGCTCATTTGAGTCTTCCTTAAGGCTACTGCTTCAGGGTTTCGACGATGTAGGTGATACCGAGCACGCCCAGTCCCAGAATCAACATCAGGATAAGCGCCCGTCTGACCATCATCTCGGTGAATATGGCGTCGCGGCGGGCATCTTCTTTTTGGTGTTTCTGCCTTTGCTCGCGGCCATACTTCTTCGGGTCTTGCCGCCATTCCTTGCCCTTGCGACGTTCCGGGCCGGTGTATTGTTCCCTGGTTTTGTTGAGCGTCTTGACCTTGTTGAAGACGACCAAGAAATGACTTTTCCCGCTGTCTTCGTCGTAGCGTTCCTCGATCACCTCAATGGCCGCAAAAAAGCCATCGCGCAAAATCTGCTCGGCCTGGGCGATGGCCCGGGCCTTGTTGTCGACGACGGCCATGACTTCCCACTTGCCGCCTTTAAGGCTGAGAATTTCAAATGAGGAAACCAGAGACATCTCAGCCCCCTTCGCTTCTGTGATCGGCACCGATGGCCTGGCTGATCGAGGAGAAGCCACCTGCCTTGATAAGCCCGGCGAGGTCGGCCTTGATCGTCTGAACCAGTCCCGGCCCATGATAGACCATAGCCGAATAGAATTGAACCAGGCTGGCCCCGGCCCTGATCTTGGCGTAGGCATCGGCACCGCTGGCAATGCCGCCAACGCCGATCAGCGGAATTTTTCCCGCCGTCAATTGATACATTTCAGAGAGCACCCGGGTCGAAGGCGCGAACAGGGGCCGCCCGCTCAAGCCACCGGCCTCGCTGGCATTGCCGTCTTTAAGGCCTTCCGGTCGGGCGATTGTGGTGTTGGTGGCAATCAGGCCGTCGATGCCCGTGGCCAGGGCCACTTCGGCGATATCGGACTTGTCCTGGTCGCTTAAATCCGGGGCGATTTTCAACAACAGGGGCGGTGGATTTTCAGGTACCGCCTGGGTCCGCGCCGCCAGCACGGTCGCAAGCAGGCTCTGCAAAGGTTCGCGGCCTTGAAGGCTGCGCAGGCCCGGGGTGTTGGGCGAGGAGACATTGATCACAAGGTAGTCGGCCAGGGTGGCGAGTTTGCCAATGCCCAGACGATAATCTTCGTTGGCATCGAGGCTGTCCTTGTTCTTGCCAAGATTGACCCCGAGGATGCCTGTACGGGGGCGTTTTTGCAGGCGGGCGGCGACCGCCTCCATACCGTCATTGTTGAAGCCCATACGGTTGATGACGGCCCCGTCGCCGGGCAGGCGGAACAGCCGCGGCCGGGGGTTGCCCGGTTGCGGCCTTGGCGTTACCGAACCGATTTCGACGAAGCCGAAGCCCTGCGCCAACATGGCGTCTGCGACCTCTGCATTCTTATCGAAACCGGCGGCCAGTCCAACCGGGTTTGCGAAAGTCCTTCCCCACAAGGATTGCTCCAGGACCGGGTCGGCGAAGGCTGCCGGGGTTGGCACCAGGCCCATACGCAAGGCCTTGATGGCCAGGCCGTGCGCCGCTTCGGGATCGAGCATCTTGATAAACGGCGCGGCGAGGCAGTAAAGGTCAATCATTGCCGGGGGACCGTGGCGGAATGCCTTCGGGAAAAACATGGATGCCGTCAGCGCCCAGCGGCAGGTCGCGGGCGCTGATCACCTTGCTCACATCGAGAGGACCATAAAGATGGGGAAACAGTTGGCCGCCGCGCGACGGCTCCCACTTGAGGGCATCGCCGAGACTGGCCGCGTCGACACAGATCAACAGCAAGTCCGCGACTCCGGCGCGGTGGCGGGCGGCACTTTCGGCCAGTTGTTCGGCGTTTGAAAAATGCATGAAGCCGTCAGCCAAATCGTCGCCACTGCCGAGATAGCGACCCGACGCCTCGGCGGCTTGCCAATCCTGACGCTTGCACATATGGAAAATCAACGACTCAGGCATAAGCCGACACTACCAGCGGCCCTAAAAGCGATCAACTCTGAACGGTTCCAGATCGAGGGTCGGGGTCCGCCCCCTGACTAGATCGGCAATGGAACGCCCGGTGATGACGCTGCCCATCAAGCCCGCATGGCCGTGGCCGAAGGCGAACAGGGCATTCTTGAAATGCGGCGAGGCCCCGATCACCGGCAGGCTGTCGGGCAATGACGGGCGCATGCCCATCCACTCGCTGTAGCCCTCCGTATTGACGCCTGGGAAAATTCGCTTCAGGTGCTTCAGCAAAACCTGCGCCCGGGCGTAATTGGGCGGCGCGTCGAGGCTGGCGAATTCAGCCGTTCCGGCGGCCCGCAAGCCCTGCTCGATACTGGTGATGGCGAACTTACAATCCCCCGACATCACCGGATGGGTGAGTTTCAGGCCGGGATCGGGAAGGGTCAGATGATAACCCCGTTCGCCGACCAACGGCACTTTTGAGCCGAGCCGGGCCGCGAATTTCGCCGACAGCGCCCCGGCGGCGACGACCAATACGTCGAGATCCAGGGTCTCGCCGTCGCAGATCAGGCGTGCCGGGCCGTCGGCACCGATTTCAATGTCGCGGACTTCATGCTTAAGGATCGTCCCGCCGTTGGCAAGGAGCTCAGCAGCCAGAGTCTCGACGATCAGCAGCGGATTGGCAACCTGGCCGTCCTCGGGCATGAACACGGCGTTCCGACAGGCCGGTGAAATTCCCGGTGCCATTTCCTGAATTTGTTCGGCCCCGAGAACCTCGACGACGCCACCGTGCTGGCGGATGATCTGCCAGTCGCCGGAGGCCTTGTTGAAATTCTTCTGACTTTCGTAGGCGTAGATGATGCCGTGCTTGCTGATCAGATTGCCCGCCCCCATGGATGCGAAAAACGACTGGAAGTCGCCGACGCAATTTTCATGCAGGGCCCTGAGCGCCTTCGACGAAGCGCCGCTGCGGGCATGGGAACCGGCTAGGATAAAGCGCAGGAACCAGGGCGTCAGCGCCGCCATGTCGCGCCAGCGGATGGACAGCGGGCTTAAGGGATCGAGCAACCACCCCGGCACGTTCCACATGGTCCCGGGCATGGATAGCGGCACGCAGTAGGTCGGCACCAGCAGCGCCGCATTGCCGAACGAGCAGCCCTGGCCGGGGGCGTCCCGGTCAACGACGGTGACCTGATGGCCGTCGCGCTGCAAATGAACGGCGCACGCCATGCCGACGACGCCGGCACCGATAATGGTGACTTTACGATTTGATCCGGGAGTCGGGTTCATGGTAGTGGAATCCTTGAAATTTCAGAGCCGATTGGGCCATATTCAGGCGCAAAATCCAACCCTTTTAACGCCACTGATATTCTTCAGAAGGCCGTCGGCGTCGTCAAAGCCATCAAAAACGTCGTCTTCGTGAAAAGCGTGGTCAAGGTCGTGCCTGAATAAGATGAAAAAACCGGCCCCCTTTACGGGGGCCGGTTTATTTCGACAGGGAGGGCACAGGACCGGCAACGGCTCAGTAGGGCAACCGAGCAAGCAGGGGGGCAAAGCTTCCGATCCATGACCCTTAAGAATAAGTATAAGGCCGAAGTGGCCCGCCGTCGTATCACGCCCGTTCAACTTTCCGTGAACTTCTCTTAGCCGCCGATTTCAAGTTTGCCGCGGTAGCGGCTGACGAAATAGCGTTTATCCTTGGTCCACAAACAGTGCCCACCGTTCGGCGTGACCTCGAAATAATCGCCGCGGCGGGCCATCTTGTAATCTTGCGTACAGCCCCAATAGGTGATGGCGAAGCCGTCCCCGGTCGCCCGGATCGGCCCGACCGGGTCGCGGCTGACGGTGATCTTGGCCAGGGTCCGATCGAAGCACTGGCCAAGCCGCTGATGGCGGCAGCCGCGCTGGTCACTGTCGGTCACCTTGATATGGTCGATGCGTCCGCCTGCGACCATGAAACCGTCATCATCGAGCATCTTGCAGCCGTCTGTGGGGGGGATTTGCGAATGCGCGAATTCGCAGGAAAACCAGGCCCCTTCCACATCCATGACCTGGCCTTCGGGGGTGCCGGCGCTGAACGCCAACCGGCCAAGGCCGAGCACTATCAAGGACAGCATAAGAAACAACTTCATAGAGCCTCCAGTTCAGGCCAGTTGAGGTGATGCCTGAAGATTTCAATGGGTGCCCCCATGGGCCGGGCTACCGCCACTGCGGCGAGGTAATCCGGGGCCGGGGCAAACAGATCGAAGCTCCAGCAATCCGCCGCGTCCTGAGCGTGCAGGAAGGCAATGCTTAGGGGATCGAGTTCGAAGGCGAAGCCGTCGAGCGGCTCGCGCAGACCCTTGCCGATGGCCTTGATGTAAGATTCCTTCAGCGTCCAGAACGAGAAGAAGATGCGACGGCGGTCCTGCGGGGAAGCGCTTTTGTAATAGGCCGCCTCAGGGAGAGAAAACTTTTTTTCGGCAATGGCATCAAGCTTGCCCGTACGCTGCAGCCATTCGACATCGATCCCGATAGCGTCTCCTATGGTCAGCGCGCAGGCGACCAAGCCACTGGTATGGGACAAATTGAAACGCAGATCTGTGGCATCGATAGCGGGGGCCGGTTCCGGACGACCATGGGGACCGATGACAAAGTGCCAGTCCGCCGCCGCGACCGCGCTGAAATGGGCCAGCATCTTGTGGACCAGAATATGCGCCGCCAGATATTCCTGACGGCTGGGCGCGTCGCTAATGCGCTCACTGCGCAGTCTTTCCTGATCGGATAAAACCCCGCGCAGCCGCTCTATCCTGGGCTCATCGGCCCGCCTTACGGGCAATGTCCAGACATGCGCCTGACCGCACTGAAGGTCTGTCAAATTTGTTTCCTTTTAAAATTTTGCCAAGTCACCATATTCTCATCTAAAGTGCGCTTCAAATATACAATACCAAGGCGACTTCATGAAACTCCCTTCACTCAATCTATATCGACATTTCCTCGACGGCATCCCTTTGTATCTGGCCCGATACTACTGGTGGGCTTACCTGTGGCCCGTTACCGTCTCGTTTTTCGATCACCAGCCGATTATCAACGCCATTTTATTCGGCCAGTACCGTAAACTGATGGGTGCCACCATGGCCCGCTTGAAGCTGGCCGATCATCAAAATACCCTGCAATTAACCTGTGTCTACGGGGAACTAACGCCGAAACTGATCGAAACCGTCTCGCCCGCGCCCTTACATATTACCGACGCCGCACTGGTTCAGCTTGAATTGGCAAAAAGCAAGGCGAGCAAGGAAAACTCCTTGCTGGCGACCCGCATGAATGCCGAGCAACTGGGCTATAAGGACGACAGCTTTACAACGGTTGTGCTGTTTTTTCTGCTTCATGAAATGCCCCCGGAGGCCCGCATCAACGTTCTTGGCGAATGTATGCGGGTGATCCCCGCCGGTGGCACTTTGCTGGTCACCGAATACGCCCCCTTGCCAACCAACCACATCATTTATCGCTTCCCGCCAAGCCGCTGGCTGATTACCAAACTAGAACCTTTTTTGGATAGTTTCTGGCGCGAAGATGTCGGCGCATTGCTCAATGAGCACGGCAAGGCCTATGGAAAAATGGCGAGGACCTCCTCCGATGAAAGAATTTTTGCCAATTTTTACCGAGTCACGGAATTCAAAGTTCAAGCGCTGTAGTTCCAGGTCTTATATTTTTTCAATTTTTTATGCCCCAGGGCGATCCTGTAAGCTGCCCTTCAGAAACGCGGTATAATACTTGTCGGCAAATTAGGAGGAATAAATGGAAGAATACGCGGGCCTTCTCAAGCTCGGTTTTGTCGTCGCTCTGGTTTTGCTTGTCGGCCTTGTTCTGCGCCTGATGGGCTTCGGCAGGAAACGTGCAAAGGGCGGCAAGAAATCAAAAGGGAAAACCGGAAAAGAAGCCTACTTTCAGCAAGACGCCTATGTTGACCATGGCGGCGATGGCGGTGAATGGGAAGACAACGATATGTATGCCATGAAGGAAGGAAAAACAGGAAGCCGCGGCATCCACGACGAAGACGATGATAAGAAAGCCAAAAAACAGGAAAAACAGGAAAGTTGGGACGACTATTAAGGCCCAGGAACCCTTGCCTTTAAGCCCCCCCCCTGACGACGACAATCGCCCCGGCGCTGGAACATTACAGCTGAATTGATCATTCACAGTGCCGTCATTTCCCGTTCAGAGTGCGTTCGGCTAGAACCTTCCCCTGCCTTGGACTATACTGTCCGCAATGAGATGAAAGGCCGGGGCATGGCGATACCAGAGAAGAGCGCGTGGCCGCAATCCGTCGATGGAACGACGGACTGGCAACTGCTGTTCGAAGAAGAAGAAACCGGGTTGATCGCCTTGACCGCGGCGTGCACCACCCCAGAGCAGTTGAAACAACAAACCGAAGCCATCATTGAAGCAATTTTCACGCGCAAGAAAGACGCCTCGATCATCGCCAAGGTCAGAAGCTATCTCGATAAATTGATCCCGGATAACGCCGCCCCTGAACGCCTGCCGGTGATGCACAGCGGCGTCGCGCAAATGCTCCAAAAAGTCAAAGACGGCCGCATCAAAAAAGCCACCGCCTTCGTCGAAAAAAAGGCGCACCAGGCGGCACGGCAAAAACGCAAGAAGAAACCCAACCGGCGGAGCAACCCTGTCCTCGAATTCCTCCAAAAAAACCACACCGCCATGGTGGTTCTGGTTCTTATACTGGGGGCGCTTGTACCCTTGAGTATTTATCTGAGTTCACCAAGTGCCAAGGTCGGCAAGGGGGATGTCAAAAGTCACATCGCCTGGATCAGCAAGTATGTCAACAACCACATGCCCCACGACACCTGGGTGCTGCAATCGGTCAAGCAATCAAACAAGACACAGATATCGGTATCCATCCTGATTACCGATCCCGACCACATTGACGCCATCCACGCCATGCGACTGATTACCCGGGTCGCCGTCTTTGAGCCGGTATGCCCCGCCGTGGGTTCGGGCATTAAGGATATCCTCAATATGGGCTGGACCCTGTGGATTACCCTCAACAGCACCGATGAGATGCTGACCGGCGGCACCTGCCATTATGAACCATAAAGGAAACCTGAAAATGTCACCCTACTATCTAATCGCCGACGTCAGCATTGACGATCCTGAGGCCTACAAGAAATACATGGAACGGGCGAAGCCGCTCGTTGAAAGTTACGGCGGGGAGTATCTGGTGCGCGGCGGCGACTTCAAGGTTTTGGAGGGCGATTATTTCAGCCCGCGCAGGCTGGTCCTGATCCGCTTCCCCGATAAGACGGCCTGCGAGCGTTTTTACAACGATCCGGCCTACCAGGAAGCCCGCGCCTTTCGCCTGCCGGTCAGTGACATGGTCCTGGTCGGCGTCGAGGGAGTTGAATGAAGCACCAATAAATGACCGATATTCACGGGTTTAACTGTACCGACTGCGGCAAGTGTTGCCTTGAAGGGGCCGGTCGCTTGCCGGTCGTGGAGCGCGATATCGCCCTGTGGCAAAAGCATGCTCCGCAGGTTCTGAACTATGTAAAATACACAGGGCCTGTGGGCAAACGGCGCGGCGAAATGGGCAAGAGCAACCCCAGCACCCGCTGTGTCTGGATTAAAAAGTTTCCCGGTCGGGATCACTATTACTGCCGGATTTACCAATGGCGGCCGCAAGTCTGCCGCAACTACCCGACATCCCGCGCCCATGCCCGCCTGACCGATTGCCCGGGGACGGATTAAACGCAGTATTGAACCATATCTTGCGGGTAGGATGTCACATTAGCTGAGAAAGTGTCACTTTCTGGATCAGCTTCACCTCCACATAGCAGAAGTGAATGAGTGTCGCCGGTGACCGCCGGTCTCAGCCATTACCGGACATTTTGGAACCCAAAACCAATCGAATTAAATTGAACTCCTATCAGAGAACACCCATTTCTAATTATGGGTTACAATAGCTCACAATGAACTCAAAAAATTTTATTGAACTAGCGATATAGATTCTTGAAGGACACAATATGTCATCGGCATCAGAAAACAAACATGTCGAAAAATTTGGCCACTGGGAAATTCTGGCGGATACCCGAGAGCTTTACTGGTCGGATGAGGTGTATCGTATTCACGGTCTTGAAGCTGGCAACGAGGTCGATGTCGAAGCTGCAATCAACGCCTATCATCCAGATGATCGGGATATGGTCACCGAATATGTGCGCCGAGCATTGGAAGAAAAAGAAGACTACCAGTTCGAACTAAGACTTGTCCGGACAGATGGAGAAATTCGCTACGTAAAATCTACGGGGGTTGTCCGTTTAAAACCGGATGGCGAAGTCCGCTCGGTATTCGGTGTTTTCCAAGACATTACTGAACTCAAACGGACAGAAGAAGTTAAGAAGAAAAATGAGGCGTTAATCAAGGCGCTGTTCGAACATTCTCCAACTCCGGTATCAATCAAAGATTTGGATGGAAAATTCCTTCTCATTAGTCCTGCATATACTCGCTATCTGGGAATAACTCCCGAAGAGGCTATAGGACAATCAATTGACGACATCTTTCCGTCCGAGACGGCGACTCTTCTCGATGAGCGCGATAAAACCGTAATTAGTTCGGGAACCTCGTTTGAGTTTGATGAATCCTTCCCCGTTAAGATTGGTTCTTCCACACTTCAAATATCAAAATTTCCAATTAAGGACGATGATGGCACCGTTACAAGCATTGGCTCCGTCGGGATCGATATAACCGAAACTGTAGAAGCTCAGAAAGAAATACAACGCCATCGTGAATCTCTAGAGAAGATTGTTGAAGAGCGGACGACAGAGTTAAGGCTAAGCGAAGAGAAATACCGTGCTATTTTTGAAACCTCTAGAGTCGGCATGGCAATGTGCAAAATGGATGGCACCATAACGGAGTGCAATCAAGCATTTAACGATATTGTTGGATACGGAATGGATGAAATTTCTCAACTGACATATTGGGATCTTACTCCAAGGGAATATGAAGAAGCAGAGGCGCAACAACTACAATCCTTAGAAAAAATAGGAAAATATGGCCCTTATGAAAAACAATATATTCATAAGAACGGCAAACGGGTACCCGTTCTGTTAAACGGTACGCTAGTTAAAAGTGCCAACGGTGACAATTATATCTGGTCGATAGTACAGGATATTTCTAAACGCGTTCAGACGGAGGAAGCGCTTCTTGTAGCTTTGAAAGCTGCCGAAGAAGCCAATAGAACCAAGTCTGAATTTCTTGCCAACATGAGCCACGAATTGCGCACCCCACTCAATGCCATTATCGGTTTTTCGGAAGTGATGAAGAGAGAAACATTTGGCTCCATCAACGACAAATATACGGAATACGCAAACGACATCAATAAGTCCGGCTTGCACCTTCTGGTCCTGATCAACCAAATTTTAGACCTGTCAAAAATTGAATCTGGAAACATCGATCTTTGCATTGAGAGCATCGAACTCAAGGAATGCTTTGAAGACTGTATGACGATCATCCGGCCCGAGGCCGAGAAGCAAAAAATCGCCGTCATTGGTAAATGCGGGACCATGCCTGTCGTCCGTGCCGACCCTGTGCGTCTTCGGCAGGTTATGATCAACATTCTGTCTAACGCCGTCAAATACAACAAGTTCGGTGGTACCATCGAAGTCTGGTGCGAAGAAAATTATCAGACTGGAATAGGGTGCCTATACATTAAGGATACCGGACTGGGCGTTTCGGAGGAATACCGGAAGATTATCTTTGATCCGTTCAGCCGCGACCCGAATACGGCGAAACAATTGGAAGGAACCGGGATCGGCCTGTCCATCGCCAAGTCTCTGATGAACAGCATGAACGGCGATATTGGGTTCGAAAGCACGGTCGGTGAAGGAACTACATTCTGGATCAATATACCTTTGGCGGACGATAGCGCGACAACCTGAGCAGGAACTTCCGTTTCGGCCCACGACCTGCCCTTTAGGCCGACCCAAAATGATGTCCGCTCTACCCGACATCCCGCGCCCATGCCCGCCTGACCGATTGCCCGGGAATTGATTAAGGGTTGCTTAGGGGCGCTCGTAAGCCTTTGATCCGGCGATGTAGACGCACTTGATCGCCCGGTCGTCGGCGAGAATCATCTGCATGAACAGGACGTCCCAAATGTCTTTGGCGTGGTTCATGCGCTCACTAATCAGGGGCCGGGATTTAAGGTCGATGACCTGGATGTCGGCCTCGAAGCCAACCGCCAGATTGCCGATTTTGTCATCCAGCAGCAGCGCTTTGGCGCTGCCCAGGGTGGCCAGATAGTAGGCCTTCGCCGGATGCAGGGCATAGCCTTGCAACTGGCCGATCTCGTAAGCCGATTTCATGGTATCGAAGATCGAAAAGGACGAGCCGCCGCCGATGTCGGTGGCCAGGCCGACGGTGATCCCGGTCGCCCCTTCGCGCAAATCCGCCATCTTGAACAACCCCGAGCCGATAAAGGTGTTGGAGGTCGGGCAATGGGAAAGGGCCGCGCCGGATTGTCTTAAAATCCCGATTTCCCGGTCCGTCAGATGAATGCCGTGGCCGAAATTGGCACCGCTTTTCAGCAAGCCGTACCGCTCATAAACATCGAGATAATCGCGGGCTTCGGGAAACAGCTTCTTGACCCAGGCGATCTCGCCGGGGCTTTCGCTGAGATGGGTCTGCATCAGGGTGCTCGGGTATTTCTCCCACAAAGCCCCCGCCGCCGCCAGTTGCGCGGGACTCGAGGTCGGGGCGAAGCGCGGGGTAATGGCGTAAACGCAGCGATTTTTACCGTGCCACTGGTTGATCAGGGCCGCGGATTGATCGTAGGAGCTTTGCGCCGTATCGAGCAAACAGTCCGGGGCGTTGCGGTCCATCATCACCTTGCCCGCCGCCATGCGCATGCCGCGCCCGTTGGCTTGCTCGAAAAGCGAGGTCACCGACTGCGGATGAACCGTGCAGTAGACCGATGCGGTGGAAATGCCGTTACGTAAACATTCATCGAGATAAAACGATGCCGCATGGTCGGCGTAATCCTTGTCGCCGAAGCGGGATTCGGCGGGGAAGGTGTAATTGTTCAGCCATTCCAGCAACTGTTCGCCGTAAGCGGCGATGATTTCGCTTTGCGGGTAATGAACGTGGGCATCGACAAAGCCCGCCATAATCAGGCAATCGGGATAATGCTCGGGCAGCACCTGCGGATGACGGCCAAGCACGGCGCTTGCCGCGCCGACATCGATGATGACGCCGCCCTCGATAACGACGATGCCGTCTGACTGATAAACGACACTGTCTTCGGGGCCGCGCACAAACGGGTCGTCCTTGAAACTTAACGTCTGGCCCCTGAGGGCTTTCTTTTGTTTAAGGCTCATCGCTTTGAATTCTCGAAAAGAAGGCCCCCAATGGATCGTGCAATCACCACCGGGGGCCTTCCTTAAGTTCTACCTCGACAATTAAGGCAGGTTGCCGGTGATGCCTTCGACATAGAAGTTCATGCCGGCAAGGTCGCCGTCTTTAACGACTTCACCCGCGGCCAGGAAGGCTGAGCCGTCCTGCTTTTTCAAAGGGCCGGTGAAGGGATGGAAAGTGCCCGCAGCGATAGCGGCTCTGGCCGTGTCCGCCTCGGCTGCGACATCGGCTGGAACGCTGTTGTGCCAATCGGCCATTTGCAGCATGCCCGAGTCGAAGCCGCCCCAAACGTCGCCGGTTTCCCAGGTTCCGTCCATCACCGCCTGGACGCGCTTGACGTAGTAAGGGCCCCAGTTGTTGACAATGGCTGTGAGTTGGGCTTTCGGCCCGTAAGTATGCATATCGGAAGCCTGACCGACGGCATAGATGCCCTCTTGCTCGGCCATCTTCATGGCTGCCGGGGAATCCGTATGCTGGAAAAGAATGTCCGCGCCCTGATCGCGCAGGGCCTTGGCGGCATCGGCTTCCTTGCCCGGATCGAACCAGGTGCTGACCCAGATGACCTTGATTTTAATGTCCGGATTGACCGACTTGGCACCCAGATAAACGGCGTTGATACCCATCACCACTTCGGGGATCGGGAACGAGGCAATATAGCCGATGGTGTTGGACTTGCTCATTTTTCCGGCGATCAGGCCGGCCACATAACGACCTTCATAAAAACGGATATTATAGTTGGCGACGTTGTTTGAACGCTTGAAGCCGGTGGCATGTTCAAATTTCACCTTGGGGAACACTTTCGCCACTTTCAGAGTCGGATTCATGTAGCCGAAAGACGTGGTGAAGATGATGTCATTGCCGTTCTGCGCCAGTTGACGGATGACCCGCTCGGCGTCCGGGCCTTCTGAGACACTTTCAACGAAGGTCGTCTCGACCTTGTCGCCGAAAGCCTCCTGAACCGCTTTCAGGCCTTGATGGTGCTGATAGGACCAGCCGTGATCGCCGATCGGGCCGACATAAACGAACGCCGCCTTGGTTTTCTCTGCGGCCTGGGCCGGTAAGCTGAAGGCGGCTCCGGCACAAAGCGCCAGCCCCGCCAGGGTCAACAATTTACGAAAATTCATAACGATCCTCCTCCTGTGGTTTCAAGTTTTCTCTAAAATTAACTGGCAGCATAAAACGGCATCCCTAAATTAGCGGGGGCCTTCATAGTGCCCTTGCTTTGGTTTCGTGAAATAACGACGAGAACGACAATCGTCGCAAGGTACGGCAACATCGATAAAATCTGTGGGTCGATAGCAATGCCTGCGCCCTGAGAGTGCAGTTGCATGATTGTGATACCGCCGAACAAGTACGCCCCCATCATCGCCCGGGCCGGGTGCCAGGTGCCAAAGACAACCAAGGCGAGGGCGATCCAGCCCCGTCCTGCCGTCATGTTTTCGACCCAAAGCGGCGTTTGCGCAAGCGATAGATAAGCCCCACCGACCCCGGCACAGGCACCGCCGAACATCAGTGTCATATAACGGTAGGCGACGACATTGTAGCCAATCGAATGGGCGGCGTCGTGGTTGTCGCCGATGGCCTTGATAATCAGGCCGCTGCGGGTCCTGGCGAAGAACCATGTCGTCGCCACGACCAGCGCCATGGAACCATAGACGAGAATATCGAACTGGAACAGCATCGCCCCAAGCAGCGGAATATCCGCCAACAAGGGAATATGGATGTTCGGCAGGTTCGGCACGGACTGGCCGGAAAATCCCTGTCCCAGCAGGGCGCTGAGGCCCAGGCCGAACAGAGTCAGGGCAAGCCCCGTGGCCACTTGATTGGCCATCAATGTCTGGGTCATCACCGCGAACAGAAGCGCCATCAAGGCACCGCCGATCATGGCCGCGAGAATCCCTAAGGTGAAGCTTTGGGTTTCCAGGGTGACGGCAAACCCGGCCAAGGCACCGATGACCATCATGCCTTCGACGCCGAGGTTGAGGACGCCGGATTTTTCGACCACGACTTCACCGATGGCGGCAAAAATAAGCGGGGTCGCGGCGACGATGACGCCGATGAAAATATTGGTGAACAAGTCCATTTCTATTCCCCCCCGAGCGCGACCGGCGCGGCCCGCCACTTGACCCGGTAATTGATCAGAATATCAACCCCCAACAAGAAGAACAACAACATGCCCTGGAAGACGCTGGTCGTCGCCTTGGGCAGGCTCATCGATATCTGCGCCGACTCGCCGCCGATATAGGTCAGCGCCAGAAGCAAGCCGCCAAGCAGGATGCCGACCGGATTGAGGCGGCCCAAAAAGGCGACGATGATGGCGGTAAAACCGTAACCGACCGGCAGCGCCGGAACCAGTTGTCCGACCGGCCCGGCTGCTTCAAACAAGCCGGCCAGTCCGGCCAGACCACCGGAAATCATGAAGGTCACCCAGACCAGCCGGTTCTTGGTAAAACCGGCGTAGCCCGCCGCCTTGTCGGCTTCGCCCGCGACCCTGATTTGAAAGCCCAGAATATGCCGTGCCTGCAACACCCAGGCCGCGGCGACGACGACCAGGGCGACGAGGAAGCCAGCGTGGGCGCGGCCTTGCTCCATCAGCAGCGGCAACACCGCCGAGGCGCTGAAAAGGCGGCTTTCGGGGAAATTCATGCCGTCGGGGTCGCGCATGGGACCATGCACCAGAACATTGAGAAGCAGCGTCGCCACATAGACCAGCATCAGGCTGACGAGGATTTCATTGGTGTTGAAGCGGGTCTTCAGGAACGCCGGAATCGCCGCCCAGGCCATGCCGCCGAGCATCCCGGCGAGAGCCATCAAGGGCAGCACGAAGACGCTGTCGACTTCATAAAAATACAGGGCGACGGCGCTACCGGCGACGGCCCCCATGGTAAACTGCCCTTCCGCGCCGATGTTCCAGACCCCGGCCTTGAAACCCATGGACAGGCCGATGGCGATGAGAATAAGCGGTGCCGCCTTAACCAGCAGTTCGGAAACCCCGTAAATGGTGGTTAGTGGATCGAAGAAGATCAGGGTTATCGCCTGCCACGGGTCTTTGCCCATAAAGGTGAACAAAAACAATCCGGCAATGACGGTTAAGGCCACGGCGAGGAACGGCGTCGCATAGACCATGGTCTGCGACGGTTCGCTGCGTTTCTCGACTCTAATGGTCAGCATCGGCACCCTCGCTTTCCGTTCCGCCCATCTCGCGGCCGATTTTCTCCGTTGTCAGTTCAGCAACGTCCGTCGGGCTCGACAGGCGGCCATCGGCGATGACCGCGATGCGGTCGGCGATGGCGAACAGTTCGTCGAGATCCTGCGAGATCATCAACACCGCCGCACCCTTTTTCGCCAACTGAATGATCGCCTCGTGAATTTCCGAGGCGGCACCCGCATCGACACCCCAGGTCGGTTGCGAGGCGATAAAGACATCGGGGTCTTGCATCATCTCCCGGCCCATGATGAATTTTTGCAAATTGCCGCCCGACAGACTGCGCGCCACATGATCGACGCCGGAGGTCTTGACCTTGAAAACCTTGACCACATCTTCGGCCATGGCGCGGGCCGCCGGGATATTGAGGAAGCCCTTGTTGCTGAGGCCCATGCGCACGCGGGCGGTCAGAATGATGTTTTCGATCAACGTCATGTCGGGCACGGCGGCGTGACCGAGGCGCTCCTCGGGCACACAACAAAGGCCGATGGCCCGTCTGGCGTCGGGGGACAGCGAACCGCTGGGCGTATCGTCGATGACGACGGTTCCGGGTTGATCGGATTTGGTTTCACCGATCAGCGCCGACATCAGGCGTCGCTGACCGTTACCGGCGACCCCGGCAATGCCGACGATTTCGCCGGAACGAACGCTCAAGTTGATATTTTTCAGGGTGATTCCCTGATCGCCGGCATCGGCGGTGCTCAGATTGTTGATCTTCAGGCGCACCGGGCCATACGTCTTATCCAACCGCTGCGGCGGGGTCAGGGTGTCGCCGATCATCATTTCGGCGAGACTTTTGGCGGATTCTTCGCTTGGGATGCAGGTGCCGACGACCTTGCCGCCGCGCAGGATGGTGGCTTGATGGCAGAGGTCGCGGATTTCCTCAAGCTTGTGCGAGATATAAAGGATCGAACAACCCTCATCGGTGAGGCGGCGCAACACCTTGAACAGGGTTTTCACCTCGCCGGGGGTGAGCACCGATGTCGGCTCATCCATGATGATCAATTTCGGGTTTTGCAGCAGGCAGCGGACGATTTCGACGCGCTGGCGAATGCCCACGGAAAGATCGCCGATGGTCCGGTCGGGGTCGAGTTCAAGGCCGTAATATTTGGAAATTTCGATAATCCGCGAGCGTAAGTCACCTTTTGCCAATTCCGGCGAGATGCCCAGGGCGATGTTTTCTTTGACACTGAGCGCATTGAATAAGGAGAAATGCTGAAACACCATGCCGACGCCGTGGGCCCGGGCCTCTGCCGGTTTCGCCGGGGCATAATGCTCGCCGTGCATGTGCATGACGCCGCTGTCTGCTTTAAGGACGCCGTAGATTATTTTCACCAGCGTCGACTTGCCGGCGCCATTTTCGCCAAGCAGGGCGTGGATTTCACCGTGACCGATCTTGAAGCCGACATCATCGTTGGCGATGACGCCGGGGAAGGCCTTGGTAATGCCTTCCAGTTGCAACAGGATTTGCGAACTCATGTGATCCCCCCCACGGCGCGTATCTGTTTGCGCTCGGCGTTACCGAGACTTGCGCGGCCCTGTTCAAACACCTCGATCAGTTGCGCCGCGATGGAAATGGCGATAACCGACGGTTGCTTGGATGACCAGTTGCCAAGACCGATAGGACAATGAAACACGTTTAGCGCCGAATCGGGAACACCATCTTTGCGCAAGCGGTTTAAAAACTTCGATTTCTTGGTTTTCGAGGCGATCAGGCCGAGATATCCGGCGCTCCCGGTCATCAGCACGGCCCGGCAGATATCCAGATCGATGCTGTGAGAATGGCTCATGACAACATGAAAGGCCCCGCCGGGAACGGCCTGGACGTGGTCTGCGGGATTGTCGAGGATCACCCTTTCGACATCATCGCGAACATCCGCGGGGAAGCGCTCAGGCTTGATATCGACCCAGGTCACGGCGAAGGGCGTGCCTTCCAGCACCCGCACCAAGGCCCGTCCGACGTGACCCGCGCCATAGATCACCAATGGCGTCGATGGCCTGTGCGCCGCCTCAACGAAGCGACTGGCACGGCCGTCCGCGTCCTTCAGCATCATCAGTTCGCAAGCTGTCTGCGCGACAAGCAACGGCCCGCTCGACTTGATCTCATGAACCAGCACGTCGCCGGGCGACAGTGTCTCGCGCAGTTGCCTGAGGGCCTGTTTGTGGGCGGGACCAAAATATTCAAAGAGCAACCAGACGACGCCGCCGCAACACTGGCGCAGCTCCTCACCGAGGACGAAGTTATCGCTGCAACGCGGCCAACTGCCCGCCTGCCCCGGTCCCGCTTCAATCATCGTCCGGGCCTGCTGCAAGGCCATGAATTCCAGCTTGCCGCCGCCGATGCTGCCGCTGAACTCAGCCGCGCCGACGATCATGTCGGCCCCGGCATCGCGCGGGCTTGAGCCCAGGCAATGGGTTATTGTCACCCGCACGACGGGGCCAAAGCGATCGACAGCGGCGAGGATATCGTCCAGAATCATGACGCCGCCACTCCACGCACACGGTCTATGGCCAGAAGCAGGCGTTCGGGAGTCGCCGGGGCGTCGAGATGAACCGGCTTGCCGTCTTCGCCAAGCGAACCGACGGCGGCGCTTAAGGCCATCAGCACGGAAATGCCGTGCATCAAGGGCGGCTCGCCGACGGCCTTGGATTTATAAATGGTGTCCTCGACATTCTCACCGCGTTCGAACAACGCCACCCTGAAATCGACCGGGCGATCAGAACAGGCGGGAATCTTGTAGGTCGAGGGGGCGTGGGTGGTCAGCCTGCCTTCCCCGTCCCAGACCAGTTCTTCGGTGCTCAGCCAGCCGGCACCCTGAACAAACGCGCCTTCGACCTGGCCGATATCGAGGGCCGGATTGAGGGATTTTCCGGCGTCGTGCAGGATATCGGTGCGCAGGATGCGATTTTCGCCGCTTAAACTATCGACGATGACTTCGCTGACGCTGGCCCCGTAGGCGAAATAGTAGAACGGTCGGCCTTGCGCCTTCTCGGCGTCCCAACTGATTTTCGGGGTGGCGTAGAAGCCCGTCGCCGAAAGCTGAATACGCGCCAAGTAGGCCTGCATGATCGCCTCGTTAAAGGGGATTTCCTGATCGCCGACACGGATCCGGCCGGGCAGGAAGACGACGTCCTGAGCTTTGACTTGATACTGCTCGGCGAGGAACCGGGTCAGCCGGTCCTTGATTTTACGGGCCGCGCTTTGCGCCGCCATGCCGTTGATATCGGTCCCCGATGAGGCCGCCGTAGCCGAGGTATTGGGGACTTTCGCTGTATTGGTGGCGGTGATTTTGACCCGCTCCACATCGACCTGAAATTCTTCGGCGACGACTTGGGCGACTTTGGTGAACAGGCCCTGGCCCATTTCGGTACCGCCGTGATTGAGGTGGATCGAGCCATCCGTATAAATATGCACCAACGCCCCCGCCTGATTGAGGAAGGTCTTGGTGAACGAGATGCCAAACTTGACCGGGGTCAGCGCAATGCCGCGCTTCATCACTGGGCTTTGCGCGTTCCATGTGGCAATTTCGGCGCGCCTGCGGGCGTAGTCGGAACTGGCCGCAAGCTCATCGACGATATCCTGAATGACGCAGTCTTCGACTTCCATGCCGTAGGGCGTCAGGCGGCGGTCCTTGTTGGCGTCGTCCTTGTGGCCATAGAAATTATTCTTGCGCACGTCGAGCGCGTCCATCTGCAGGGCGCTGGCGATATCTTCGATCACCCGTTCCATGGCGACCATGCCCTGCGGCCCGCCAAAACCGCGAAACGCCGTGTTCGACTGGGTATTGGTCTTGCAGCGGTAGGAGGTGATCGTCGCGTTGGCCAGATAGTAGCAGTTATCGGCGTGGAACATGGCCCGGTCGCTGATCGGCTGCGAGAGGTCCCACGACATGCCGCAGCGCACCGCCTGATCGAATTCGATGCCCTTGATGACGCCCCGATCATCGAAGCCGACCCGGTAATCGATACGGAAATCATGGCGCTTGCCGGTGATCGTCATATCGTCATCGCGGTCGTAAACGACCTTGGCCGCCCTGCCGGTCTTGCTGGCGACCAGCGCCGCCGTTGCCGCCAGAAGATTGCCCTGACTTTCCTTGCCGCCGAAGGCCCCGCCCATGCGGCGGACCTCGACGGTGACGCAATGCTGGGCAATACCCAGGACCTGGGCGACCTTATGTTGAATCTCGCTGGGATGCTGGCTCGAGGCATAAACCGTGACGTCCTGGTCTTCGCCGGGAATGGCGAAGGCCGCCTGACATTCAAGATAGAAATGCTCCTGACCGCCGGTCGTGAAGCGGCCATTGATTTTGTGCGGCGCGGCAACGATGGCCGTGTTGGCATCACCGCATTGCATGACATACGGGTCCATCAGGTAGTTCTTCGCCGCCATCGCCTGATCGATGGTCAGAATCGCCGGTTTGTCCTGGTAGTCGATGAGCGCCAGAGCGGCGGCGGCGCGGGCTTGCTGCCAGCTTGCCGCAGCGACGGCAAACAGCGACTGACCGTAATATTCGACCAGGTCGGTGGCGAACATCGGATCGTCACCGGCAATCGGGCTTACGTCATTGAGGCCGGGAATGTCTTCGGCGGCGAGCACGCAAACCACCCCGGGAGCGCTGCGCACGGCGCGCAGATCCATCTTGGTGATGCTTGCGTGGGCGCGGGTGCTGGTGGCGATATAGACGTTCAGGGTTCCCGGTGGCTCCGCCATGTCGGCGATATAAACCGCCTCGCCGGTGACGTGCTTGTGTGCACTGTCGTGGGCGAGGGAGCGATGCACACCGCCGGAAATTTGCTCCTGCCTGGTCATCTGCTTAGTCATCGGCGACCGACCATCCGCGTTTGCACATGCGGTTGCTGAATTTCAATGAAGTAGCGGCGCAGTAGGTTCCTGGCCACGCGCATACGGTAATCGGCTGAGGCCCGCATGTCCGAAAGCGGCGTGAAATCGTCGTCATAGCGGGGCATGGCCGCGGTAATGGTCTGTTCGTTCCACGGCTGGCCTTCCAGGGCCTGCTCGACCGCCCGCGCCCTAAGCGGTGTCGCCGCCATGCCGCCGTAGGCGATCCGCGCGGTTTTAACAACGCCGTCTTCAATGGCGAGGTTGAAACAGCCGCACAGGGCCGAGATATCCTGATCGAAGCGCTTCGATATTTTGTAAAAACGCGGGGCATCGGGATTTTCCGGCAGCGGCACTTCGAGACTTTCGACGAACTCGCCGGGCTGCCGGTCCTGCTTGCCGTAGGCGATAAAGAAATCATCCAAAGCGACCCTGCGACGGGCTTCGCCCTTGCGCAGATTAATCGACGCCCCCAGCACCATCAGGGCCGGTGGCGTATCGCCGATGGGTGAAGCGTTAGCGATATTGCCGACCACGGTACCGCTGTTGCGCACCTGGGTCGCCCCCAGGCGACGCAGCAATTCAGCAAAATCGGGGATATGGCGGGCCAATACCGGCAAGGCGTCGCTATGGCTGACCCCGGCACCGATGACGATTTTGTCATCCTCTTCTTTGATGAAGTTTAGGTCCGCGACCCGACCGAGATGAATAACGACGGGCAAATTGCGGTGTTGCTTGGTCACCCACAGGCCGACATCGGTGGCCCCGGCGACCAGGGTGGCGTCCGGGTTGGCGGCGTAAAGGCGGGCCAGATCGCCTGTCGTCGCCGGACTGTAGAAGATTTTATCAAGCCCGCTTAGGCAAACGGTTTGCGTGTTTTGCAGGGGCGTCAATTGCGCCAGATCGCTGGCCATGCGGGTGACATCGGCGGCGCTGATCTTTTGACCTTTCAGGTTTTCCGCGGCACTGACGATGGAACCGTAGCCGGTGCAGCGACAAAGGTTGCCGGCGAAAAGGTCGTTGGCCCCTGCCCCGTCCGGCTCCGCGCCGTTAAGATAAGCGGCAAACAGCGACATGACGAAGCCCGGCGTGCAAAAGCCGCACTGGGTGCCGTGGGTTTTAACGAAGGCGTCCTGAACCGGATGCAGGCTGCCTGCCCCCCCCTTGACCCCTTCGACGGTCCACACCGATTTGCCCTCTAACATGGCGACGAACAGAATGCAGGCGTTCACGGCGACGTAATGCATGGCCGCGTCCCTGATTTCGCCGACAACCACGGTGCAGGCCCCGCAATCGCCTTCGCCGCAGCCTTCCTTGGAGCCGGTGAGGAGTTTTTCATCGCGCAGAAACTTAAGCAGCGTCATCGTCGGATCGATGTCCGCAACCCTGCATTCCTGCCCATTGAGCAGGAAAGTTATCGCTGAAATCATCTGCGCTTTTGGCATTACAATTCCCCACCCATATGAGGTAACTATACACAGCAATAAACATGGTTATTACCACTGTTTTTTTTGAGTCTGTTTCAACGAGGAAGCCCAATGAGCGAACAACAGGACAAAATAGCGGCCCGGCTTCTCGATGTGATAGAGCACGACATCGTGCCGAAAACCGCAGACGGCGTGGCCGCCGGCAACAAGGTTTTCGGCGCCGCCATCCTGCTCAAAAGCGACCTGTCGCTGGTTATTGCCGGGACCAACGAGGAAACCGAAAACCCGCTTTTGCATGGCGAAATCTCAGCCCTGCAGGCGTTCTACGAGTTGCCCGAGGCGTCCAGGCCTGCGACCAAAGACTGCCTGTTCCTGGCGACCCACGAGCCGTGCTCGCTGTGCCTGTCGGCGATCACCTGGACCGGCTTCGACAATTTCTATTATTTCTTCGGCTATGAGGACACCCGGGAGACCTTCAACATCCCCCACGACCTGAAGATCCTGAAAGAAGTCTTCAAGGTCGAAAATGGCGACTACGCCCGGCAGAACAGCTTCTGGGAATGCCACGACCTGACCCAACTGGCCAGCAAACAAGGCCCGACCTTAAGCGCCCAGATTGCCCGCATCCGAAGCCTCTATGACACCCTGTCGGCGACCTATCAGGGGCAAAAGGACGGAACGTCCATTCCCTTGAGTTGAGGGCTGGAAAAGCTCACGAAGCGCCGGGCCATTTACTGTCCGCAATACGAAGAAAAGCGGTCCGTAATGTCAAACTACATGGGATCATCGAGGCGAAAACAGGAAAAGCGAAAACTGACATTATCTTTGGCCAGGGCAGGCTGCTCAAGGGTAACCCATGCTGCCCGCGTCAGAATTGTTGAACAACGTAATACGTCTGAATTTCCCGGAAGCGCAATCACATGGGGCATCGATATTCCGCCTGAAACTGGTTGATGGCGAGCCCAAAAAGATATTGACAATGACTCATTATTTGAAGCGTTTTTTGCACATACCGTACATAAATGGAGTTTATCCCCCAGAACCGGCGACTTCCATTCATTGTTTTTGCTGATATGACTAATATGATCAAAGTCACCTTGATTTGGAATTATAACACGCTCTAGAGAAACGACGGGCGGGAGTTGATGAACATGCTCCCCAGATGGTCCAGTCGAAGCGGCCAACGACATTGTTGGGGCCCACACGGCCATTACAACAACCAACCTACATAACCTTGCGTACATCTTCCCCTCCATCATTAAATCATAAATTCATCTTAGTAATTACATTCGGCAACATCCGATTCCCTTCCTGAGCTCTCGATTTTATTTTCTATCAAGTTCAAGAATTGACTATTTTTAATTGAAAAACCAACGCACAGATAATCTATACGAGAAAAACGTTAAAATTGCAATATACATGATAAATTGCAAGGTTAGATTAATATTCTTCAAATTTGCATATGGCCTGATTACGGGCTGCAGATCACCACAGAAGTTCCATTCCCTTGAGTTGAAAGATGCGGATCAGCGCAATTGTGATACTGTCCATCCTTATGATTAAGTTGAAAGCGATGTTGGCTTCCCTACTTGCCTCTCTGGCGACATTGACCGGAGCGGTGCGGAGCGATGTGCCCAATGGATAACAGAACAAAACTCCTAGAGAGTGCCTTTGAAAATATTGGTCACGCCGTTGTCATGTACGACTGTGATCGAAAACTTGTTTTGTGGAACAGCCTTTATGAACAAACGCTCGCGTACCCAAGCGGTTTTTTAAAAGAGGGGTTATGGCATTTCGATATCATTCTCTTTCTTGCCGAGCGTGGCGACTTCGGGGAGGGTGATCCACAACAAATCGCGCACGAACGAATTGAGCCATTATGGTCGCAACCCCCAACGAACACCGAGATATCGCTGCCTAACCAACACATTTATGAAATTCGCTATCTGCCAACGGACGACGGCGGGCTGATTATCTCCTACACAGACATAACCGAACGAAAACAGGCTGAAGCTGAAGTGAGCCGAAATCGGGTGCTCTTTAAATCCATCCTCGATCATAGTCCTTTGGCAATCACGCTGAAGGACCGTAACCTGAAACAGTTAATCGTCAACGAGACCTACGGGCAATGGTTCGGCTATCCCGTCAAGGAAATGATCGGCAAGCATTTCGCGGATTACACGGTCCCCGAACAGGTTGATTTTTTTGCCGCAATGGACAATCAGGTGCTCGAAACCAGGCAACCAGCCGAGCCGCAGGAGTACCGTGACGAGAAACCATTCCGCGCTCCCATGGATATTGTCGTCAACAAGTTTCCGGTTATCGATCCCGACGGGACGTTGATTGGTATAGGCACAATCCAATCGGATATTACGGACCGCAAGAAGGCCGAAGAAGAACTCATACATATGGCCAACCATGACCCCCTGACCGGGCTTGCGACACGCCGCTTAGGCATGGAGGAAATTCATTTGATTCTTGCCCAGGCCAAGCGCGACAACAAGAAGGCAGCCGTTTTGTTTATCGATCTGGATGGCTTCAAGACAATCAACGACACCCTGGGCCATGTAGCGGGAGATCAATTGTTAATAGAAGTCGCAGGCAGGCTAAAACAGTGCGTTCGTGAAGTCGATATTGTCGCGCGTCTTGGCGGTGATGAATTTATGGTCGTGCTTTCCGGCGTTGAAAATCGAAAAAATATCGCTTCGGTGACGCAGAACCTGGTTGAAACCTTGGCGCGTCCATATACGCTGGGCGGCGAAAATATCATTATTGGGGCGAGTATCGGGATCGCCATATACCCAGATCAAGAACAATCCCCAGATAAATTGCTGCAACTGGCAGATGTCGCGATGTACAAAGTCAAGGGTGCGGGAAAAAACAATTTTGCTTTTTCAGAAGATACTTAAAGGAAGATCGGAAAATTGGTTATGGCTGAAGATATCAAACACATTCACAGTTATTACTCGCCTAATGATTTGTATAACAAGATCATTGAAGGACTTGGTAAACTTGGCACGGATTTGTCGAAAGTCACCCTCGACGACCTTCAGCCCGTCGATGAATTTCATATCCGCGGCGACACCGCAACCAAAGAGCTGATTGAGCTTGCAGGCTTTACCCCAGACCAGCATATCCTGGATGTCGGGTGCGGCATCGGCGGCTCCACCCGTCGCTTGTCACATGAAACGGGCTGTCGTGTCACCGGCATCGATTTAAGCGATGAATACATTGATACCGCTGGGCGATTGACGCAATTGCTCAACATGCAGGAACGGGTAAAGTTCCATGCCTGCAGTGCTCTGGAATTGCCCTTTGATGACAATTCCTTCGACGGCGTCTGGTCACTACAGATGAACATGAATGTCGAAGACAAGCTGTCTTGGCTAAAGGAAACCTATCGCGTTCTCAAACCCGGTGGCCATGCTGTTTTGTATGAAGTGTGTAGCAATATAAACGCACCCTTATATTTTCCGGTGCCGTGGGCGCAAGACAGTTCGATCAGTTTTCTGGTGTCACCCGAAGCATTCCGCGATGTTATTACATCCGCCGGTTTTGACATTACCGTTTGGAATGACAAGACCGATCTCGCCCAGCAGGCCTTTGCCAAAGTGAGTGAACCCGCGAGCGAACCTGTTCTGCCGGTACTGGGTGTCTATATGCTGGTCGGAAACGACATCGGCACCAAGGCCTATAATCTGCACCGCAATCTTGATGAGCAGCGCGTCAGCCTGATTGAGACTGTCGCGCTAAAACCCGATCACTAAAACGCCAGCGCAAAACGTATGAAACCGATCACACAGGCAGTTATCTGTCGGAAATGAATTTAGGAAAACATGCGGCTTACCTATTTAAGCCCAATGCCGTGAGCGGAAGGAAATGAGCAACAGGAAGAGGGCAGTACCGGCAAAAGCCGCACCTGCATAGAAAGTTATCGATGCGCCCCACGTTTGCCACAACACACCAGCCACGATACTGGCGAACAGAAGCGCAATACCGTTCATGAGATTGAAGACACCAAACGCCGTGCCGCGCAAATGAACCGGCGCGCTGTTCGCTACCAGGGCCGAAAACAGCCCTTGCGTAAGTCCCAGATGAAAACCCCAGAACACCACCCCAATCATGACAACGACATACCCTGAAGCATTGGCCAACAGCAATTCGGCGACGATGAGCGAGATGAACCCAAGGATCAGCAAAATGCGCCGATCCATACGGTCAGCCAGCACCCCCACCGGATAGGAGGACAACGAGAAGACAACGCTCATCAACACCAACACGAATGGTGACAGACCAATCGGCAGGCCTAGTTCGATGGCTCGCAGCGCAAGAAACGCCTCGCTGAAGCGTGCCAATGCGAACAACGTACCAATCGCAACGATAAGCCAATAGCTGCCGCTCATTTGGATAAGTTCGGCCGGGTGCAATGGGAGGCGATGCTTCGCACCCGTATCCTTGGCGACCGGAATTGCCTTAGGTTCTTCGACCCCAAAGAGGAGAAATGCCATACAGAGAACGGCAGGAATCAGGGCAAACCATAAGACACGGCCTATATTGTCCGACAGTAGAGCCATCAGGGCAATAGCCAGAAGAGGCCCCATGAAAGCGCCCACCGCGTCCATCGACTGGCGCAAACCGTAAGCCGCCCCCCGAATGGAGAGTGGCGTGATGTCGGCGATCAATGCATCTCGCGGTGCGCCCCTAATACCCTTTCCTATCCGATCGATAAAACGCGCCGCAAACAACACCTCCGCTGACTGCGCTAGTGGAAACAGCGGCTTAGTAATCGCCGCCAAGCCATAACCGACCACCGCAAGAATCTTGCGCTTGCCGAGCCGGTCACTTAACACTCCGGAAAAAAGCTTCGTAATGGAAGCGGTCGCCTCGGCCACGCCTTCGATAATACCGACCGTCGACATGCCAATACCCAGCGAGACAAACAGCGCCGGGAGCAGGCTATGCACCAACTCCGAAGAAGCATCCATGAACAGGCTGACAAACCCAAGCGCCCAGACGCCGCTTGGTATTTTTACTACGCTTTTCATTGAGAACATTTTCGCCCCCCGGAAAGGACTTCTCGATTATTTATAGAAGATAATGTGAATAAAATATCTTTCTATAGAACAATTATCTGTTCAGACCATGAGAAAGATCACCCCCGCAGGCTGTTGGTTATACGTTAAAGTGCTACGGTAACCGTCTTCCACTCATCTTCACGGAAGTGATGCTCGACGCAGTCATGGCCCTGCCCGCCGCGGTCGATGACCAGGAAGTCGGCGACACCGGCCAGGGCGACCAGCGGGTGGTGCCAGACCCGGCGGTGATAATTCACCCCTTGGCCGCCGTCGCTGATAAAGGCGGCCATGGAGGCGGGGTCGAGCGGTGCGCCGGGCAAGGCGACGATGATCAAAAACCGGGTGTCGCCGAGCGGCATGAAGGCCTGGCTCGACAGGGCGTGGTATTCCATCATTTTGATTGGCAAGGGCATCGGCCATAGGCGGGTGCGGAAAATATTGATCAGCGGACGCCCGCCATCGGCACTGACGTCGATCTTTGCCAAATCATCAAAGCGGGTGCAGTGGCCATCGTTGATTTCTTGGGTTTTCGCCCCTGCGGTCTCGATCACGTCACCGAAGGGGGCGAAGGCCGCGGCGTTCAGGTCTTGTAGCGCCAGTTCCATCAGCCAAGCCTTCCAAAAATACGCAAGCGACTGACGCCGCCGTCGGGATGAATATTGAGGCGCACCATGTTGACCCGCTGGCGGCTTACGATGGCCTCGCCTGCGAAGAAATGCTGCTTGTCCATCTCAAGCTTTTGCTCGCCGAGCAGCGGCTGCCAGAACATCGACTGGGTGATCAAGGATTGACGGGTGGCGTCCTCGACAAGCGCCCCTTCAATGGAACAACGGTCCGGATAATTGCCCTTGAAGTGGGCCGTATCGACTTCGATTTTTTCGATAATGCCGGCGTGACCAAGGGCGACGATGATCCAGTCGTTGCCCGGCTCGCGCCGCCGTCTGGTTTCCCAGCCGTCGCCCATGTTAATGCCGCGGCCCTTAGTCAGGATCGACCAAGGATCGCCGTAATGGGCGTTGTTGTAGGCGATGATGCGGCCGCCGTTGGCAATGGCCGAAAGCTCATGGACCTCCGCTTGGTCGTGCATGTCCCAATCGCAGACCGGTTCGCCGTAGACCCGCAAGCGCGCGATGCCGCCATCGGGAAACATGGTCAGGCGCAAATAATTGTAGGTGCCACCGTCATCGACGGCCACGAAATGATGGGCGCTGGAACCCAGCGACGTCGCCGGAACGATGGTCCGCCACACGGTTTGCCCGTCGGGATCGCGCTCGCAAAGACAGGCCTCAATAGAAGCCGCAGGCGGGAAATTTCCGGTGAAGTGGCTGGTGTCGATATCGACCCCGTCAATGGTCCCCTTGACGCCGAGGCGGATAATGCAGTGATCGTTGCCACCATCACGGCGACGACGGGATTCCCAACCGTCCATCCATTTGCCGTGATCGTCATACTTGTCGGCGATGAACAGCGCCGGTGCATCCTGCAACATACGCTCCTTGGGGGCGAAGAATTCATCGCTGGCGAAGATCACTTCGCTGCCAAGCCGCGGCGAGGCCAGGTTGACCTTGCCTACGGCAAAATCCGGGAGCGTGGTATCGAGCGTCATGACTGGTCCTTCTTTAGAAATTTATCGGCGAGACGTAAGCCCGCAATTTTTTTGATTTGTTCAAGTGCCGCCGCGAATTCTGTTGCGGCGTCGTGTTGCAGGCGGTCCTCGAAGGCTTTGATGATTTCATCCTTACTGCGGCCCTTGATGGCCATGATGAAGGGGAAAGCGAAGCGGGCCTTGTAGGCGTCGTTCAGGTCTGTGAAGCGGGTCACTTCATCTGCGCTTAAATGATCGAGACCGGCGGAGGCCTGCTCGTTGGTCGACTCCGCAGTCAGTTTTTTGGCCTGCGCCAGTTTTCCCGCCAGGTCCGGGTGGGCGTTGATCAGGGCCAGTTTTTCGTCTTGTTCGGCGGCATCCAAAACATCGCTGAAAGCCGCCATCAGGGCTTCCGCGCTGTCGCCGATACCGGCGGCAAAAGCGCGTTCGGCGATCCACGGCGAATGCTCGAAAATATCGCCGAAGCCCTGGGCGAACTGGACTTTCGACATGCGGCTTGCGGTCAAGTCTGCCGGGGCGTGATGGATCAGCCAGTGGCGGGCGATGTCGGCGCGGCGGGCGATCCAGACATCTTCATGGCCGGCGACATAATCGAGGAACCGGGCCACTGCCGCCGCCCGTCCGGGCCGTCCGGCGAGGCGGCAATGCAGGCCGATGGACATCATCTTGCCGCCTTCGGCATACAAAACATCGAAGCTGTCCTTCAAATAGGCAAAAAACTGATCGCCGGAATTAAAGCCCTGGGGAGTGGCGAAACGCATGTCGTTGGCGTCTAGGGTGTAAGGCACGATCAGGTGGGGGCCGTTGGGGCCGCGAACCCAATAAGGTAAATCATCGGCGTAGGAGTCCGAACTGTAAAGAAAGCCGCCGTCTTCCATAACCAGACCCTGGCTGTTTTGCGAACTGCGCCCGGTGTACCAGCCCAGTGGGGCGGTGCCGGTAATTTCTTTGTGGATGGCGACGGCCTGCTGCAAGTGGGCGCGTTCGTCTGCCGCATCGAAATCCTTGTAGTCGATCCACTTCAGACCGTGACTGGCGATTTCCCAGTTTGACTGAACCATCGCCGCGGCCACTTCCGGATTGCGCCCCAGGGCACTGGCGACGGCGAACACGGTGAGCGGCATGGCGCGTTCATCGAACAGGCGGCGCAAGCGCCAGAACCCGGCGCGGCTGCCGTATTCGTAAATGCTTTCCATGTTCATGTGACGCTGGCCCGGCCACGCAGCCGCCCCGACGATTTCCGAGAGGAAAGCTTCGGAGGCGGCGTCGCCATGCAGGATGTTGTTTTCCCCACCCTCTTCATAATTCAGGACGAACTGCACGGCGATGCGCGCCGCGCCGGGCCAACTGGCGTCCGGGGGTGTCGGGCCGTAGCCGACCATGTCGCGGGGGTAATGATCGCTCATATATTTGCCTTGAATGCCTGCCCCAAGAAACTGTACTTAGAAAGTAGACACTAATTCATATTCATCCATAGCCCCTGTTTTTTTTGAAAGTGTTTTTTATCATTTTGGAGCTAATACCATGAGCGAGGCAAGCGGGCGGCTGACGACACACGTTCTCGACACTACGTCGGGGCGACCCGCTGCCGGGGTGCGTATTGAATTACGCCGCACCGATAGGCAAGACGACAGCGTTATCATTGAGACGATCACCAACGCCGATGGACGTTGCGACGCTGCCTTACTTGAAGGCCCGGCTTTCGCGCGCGGCAGCTACGAGCTTATCTTCCATGCCGGAGACTACTTAAGAGCCCAGGGGCACAGCTTGCCAGAGCCGGCGTTCCTCGATGTGGTGCCGATCCGCTTCGGCATTTCCGACCCGGACGGCCATATCCATGTGCCGTTGCTGATTTCGCCCTATGCCTACTCGACCTACCGGGGCAGTTGATTTTCACGCAGTTCGGCCAGGGTTAAGCCACCCAGGGCGTCGAGTATCCCCGCTTTGCACTCAGTGATCATGAATTCCGAGAAGACCTTGACCTTCGAGGCCAGCAGTCTTCGATGCGGGTACAGTACCGCAAGGTCGACGGGTTCCGGCGGGGTATCCAGCAGCAACGCCACCAGCGCACCGCTGCGCAAATGTTCGGCGACCTCGAACAACGGTTTCAGGACAATCCCCATGCCATCGAGCGCCCACGCCGTCAACAGGTCGCCGTCGTCGGCGTCGAAAGAGCCTGTGACCGCCAGCTTGGTTTTATCGAGAACCCACTGTGACTGGTATTCCCCGGAAAACCTGAGCAGCAGGCATTGATGGGCAAGCAGGTCCTCGGGCTTTTTCGGGGTTCCGTGCTTTTCAAGGTAATCTGGCGCGGCGCATAAAACCCGTTCGCAATTGACGACCTTGCGCATGGTCAGGCTGGAATCCTTCATCCCCGAAAGCCGGATGGCGACATCGACGCCTTCCTTCATCAGATCAAGCCGGTGATCGGAAAGCCGCAGCCAGATCGTGATTTCCGGATATTTCGTATGAAACCTGGGGATCGATTTCGACAGGATGCGCCGTCCAAGGCCGAGCGGTGCCGTCACCCGAAGCGAGCCCCTGGGCCGTGCGCCGACATCGGCGACGGCGGCCTCGGCCTCTTCGACGGCGCGCAGGATGCCTAGGCAGCCTTCATAAAACAGCGTGCCGTGTTCGGTCGGTTGCAGCCTGCGGGTGGTCCGATTGAACAACCTGACGCCAAGATGCTTTTCCAGCTCCTTGATGCGGTGGCTGGCGACGGCGGCGGAAATACGCAGATCCCGACCGGCAGCCGACAGGCTTCCCAGTTCGATCACACGGACGAAAACACCGATTTTTTTCAGAAACGACATGACGCTATACTCGGTAAATCGAAATTGACCCTTCGGGTTTTTTTGAAGGTAATACGAAAACAGCGAAGGTTCATTGAAAATCTTTTGTCGGCTATGATGCTGCAATCGACAATTTTGCGACTAAGGGCGGGGAATTTAAAGCATGGACGTGATCATCTGGGACTGGCTGAGTTTCGCGATGCGCCTGCTGCATGTGGTGACCGCCATCGCCTGGATCGGCTCGTCGTTCTATTTCATCGCCATGGACTTAGGCCTGCGCCAGCGCCAGGGTCTGGCGCAGGGCGTCGGTGGCGAGGCCTGGCAGGTTCACGGCGGCGGTTTTTATTACATTCAGAAATACCTGTCGGCACCGGACTCCATGCCCGCCGACCTGACCTGGTTCAAGTGGGAATCCTACATGACCTGGCTTTCCGGGTTTTTCCTGCTGTTCATGGTCTATTACGCCGGGGCCGAACTGTTTCTGATCGACCGCACGGTGCTCGACATTTCACCCCTGCAGGGTGCCGGCATCGGCATCGTGGGGCTGGCCAGTGGCTGGCTGGTTTACGATCTGCTGTGCCGTTCAATCCTTGGCAAGAAAGACATGGCGCTGCTGGCGGTGCTGTTTGTTTTCGTGCTCCTCGCCGGTTGGGCCTTCACCCAGGTGTTTTCCGGGCGCGGTGCGTTTGTCCACATCGGCGCACTGATCGCCTCGATCATGACCGGCAACGTCTTTTTCGTGATCATCCCCAACCAGAAAATAGTCGTCGCCGATTTGCTCGCCGGTAAAACCCCGGACCCGGCCCTGGGCAAGCAGGCCAAGCAGCGCTCGACCCATAACAATTACCTGACCCTGCCGGTGGTTTTTCTGATGCTGTCGAACCATATCCCGCTGGCCTTCGCCAGCCAGTGGAACTGGCTCATCGTCGCCTTCGTGTTGATCGCAGGGGCGATGATCCGGCACTTTTTCAACACCATGCACGCCCACAAGGAGCGCCCGTGGTGGTGCCTGATTGTCGCCGCCCTTTGCTTCGGTGTGATCGTCTGGCTGTCAAGTTTCTCGCCCGCCGCCAAACTCGACGAAAGCGCAAAGGTCGACAAACAGGAAGTCTACGACCTGGTCGCCGGGCGCTGCGCCATGTGCCACGCGGCGCAGCCCGCCTGGGAAGGACTTTCCGGCCCGCCCAAAGGCGTCGCCCTGGAAACCCCGGCAGACATCGAACGCCACGCCCGCCTGATCTACATGCAGGCCGGACGCTCGAGCGCCATGCCGCCGGGCAACATAATTGAGCTGGAACCCGAAGAACGGGCGCTGATCGTCGCCTGGTTCGAGGCCGGGCGCTGAGGGCCGGTTATTGGTTCTTCGTCATAAGCCGAATGTAGTCGGACAACGCGACGACCTTGAAACCGGCAAGCCTGAGAGTCTTGCGGGCGGGTGCCAGTTCGGCATCGGCGAAGGCGTTGTTGATCGCTTCGATCATGGCCCGGACTTCCTGCGGCCCCATCCCCGCGCCGGTAATATAGGGAAGCCCCGGGGCCAGCGGACTTTGTTCGATAACGCACGTGCCAGCCAGCCGCTCGGGCTCGACATCGCCCAGCAACGCATGGCTAACGCAATCGATGGCGGCAATATCGGCGTCGCCCTGACGGACAAGATCGATACTTTTTGCGTGACTGCCGCTGATAACAAGCGTGCTTGCGGGATCGATAAGTCCCGACAACACCCGCCAGCCCGAAAATGAGTCCTTGGCGTTGATCGCGACCCGGCCCGCAAGCGCCATGGCAAGACTGCTGACTTTTGCGTCCGAACGAACAATATAAAGACTACGATACGACGCGCCTTGGCAACCGGGGGCGTCGTAACAGGGCGTGCCGAGCAAGTGAACTTTACCGGCGAGCCTGTGGGTCAACGGGTAGCCGCAGGTCTGGGCAAAAAACAAATTGGGGGCCAGCCAGACTGCGTAAGGGTCGGCGACGGACCTGCCCAGCGACCTGGGCACATTGCCAAGACCGGACGCCAAAAAATGTCCAGCAAGGCCCGCCCACCAGGCGTCCTGGGCCGGGCGAAGGGCCGGGAAATCGTACATGCACAGAGAGGCATAGAGATCATCAGATGGCATGCAATATTATCCTCTTGTCATGGCACATATTTGAGCACATTCTTTTTCGTGTTGATAGCGCTGGGGGAAATTGATCATGCCGCAATACGTAAGCTGGACGCGCATGGAAGACGGCACCGGGGAAGACCGGGATATTCTTTTCTAACTTGATTGCGACGGGAAACGACCGCCATCTGGCGCTTTTTCGATACCGGAAACATGGAAATCCCATAAAATTTCCCAAATAGCAAATAAGGGGGAAGGCATGGCAAAACGGACCCGCGCACGGAGCAGAACCGGCGAGCGAAGAGAAACCGGTGAAAGCTTTCGTCAGCTCCCCTTCAAGCAACCCCGCAACCCCTATCAGCCCTTCAACATTATTTCCGATGACGAAGTTCAATCGCTGCATGACAAGTCGCTTGATGTGCTTGAAGAACTCGGAGTCAATTTTCTGCTTGAGGAAGCCAGGGATATATTAAAGGCCGCCGGTGCCGATGTCCGCCCCGGCGACCCCCTTGTCCGCTTCGATCGGGGACTGATTGAAAAGTCGATCAAAACCGTGCCCGCACAGTTCACCGGACACGCCCGCAACCCGGCCCATAACCTGGAATACGGTGGCAATTATACTGCCTTTTGCATGGTCGGCAGCCCGCCCAACAGCACCGACATGGACGGCGGACGCAGACAAGGCAACTTCGAGGATTACTGCAACTTTCTGCGCCTCGGCCAAAGCCTGAACATCTGTCATCAAATCGCCGGTTATCCGGTCGAGCCGACCGATATCGAAACCCCGATCCGCCATCTCGTCGCCGAGCAGGCGATGATTAAACTGTCCGATAAAATGGGTTACGGCTATTGCCTGAACCGCCAACGGATCAGGGATTCCATTGAAATGGTGCGTATTAGTCGCGGGGTCACGCAACAGCAACTAAAGACCGAGCCTTCGATCTTCACCGTCGTCAACGCCAATTCGCCACGCCAATACGATGTCGCCATGTTGGGCGGCATCATCGAAATGGCCCGCATGAACCAGCCGGTGATCGTCACCCCGTTCACCCTGGCCGGTGCCATGGCCCCGGTAACCCTGGCCGGCGCCCTTGTTCAGCAAAATGTAGAGGCACTGGCCGGTATCGCGTTTTTGCAGATAGTCAACCCCGGTGCCCCGGCTTTATACGGTGGCTTCACCTCGAACGTCGACATGCGCACCGGCTCGCCAGCTTTCGGCACCCCGGAATATTCCAAGGCGGTTCTGATCAGTGGTCAGTTGGCTAGGCGCTACACCATCCCCTACCGCTCTTCGGGGGTCAACGCATCGAACGCGCCGGACGCGCAGTCTGCTTATGAGTCGCAAATGTCCCTTTGGCCCTGCATGTTGGCCCATTGCAATCTGGTCAAACACGCGCTGGGTTGGCTCGAAGGTGGCCTTGCCGCGTCGTTTGAAAAAGTCATCATCGATGCCGAAATGCTGCAAATGATGTCCGAGCTTATGAAGCCGGTGAGCATTGACGATGATGAAATGGCCATGGAGGCCATGCGCGAAGTCGGCCCCGGCGGTCATTACTTCGGTTGCGCTCACACCATGGAACGCTACGAGAATGCCTTTTACAGCCCGCTCCTGTCGGACTGGAGCAACTTTGAGAACTGGCGCGACGGCGGTGCCCTCGACGCCACCCAGCGGGCCAATAAAATTTACAAGAAAATCCTCGAAAATTACCAACCGCCAGCCCTGGACAAGGCGATTGAAGATGAACTGGACGAATTTGTCGCCCGCCGCATTAGCCAAGGCGGCGCCAAGGATGACTAAGGGGAGAGACGCAAGACCATGAAATCTCATGCCCAGGTCGTCGTTATCGGCGGCGGCGTCGTCGGTTGTAGCGTGCTCTACCATCTGACAAAATACGGTTGGAAAGACGTGCTGTTGATCGAACGATCCGAACTGACCAGCGGCTCCACCTGGCACGCAGCGGGCGGTTTCCACACCCTTAATTCCGATCCCAACATGGCCAAGTTGCAGGACTACACCATCGGCCTTTATCGGGAACTTGAGGAAATCAGCGGCCAGTCATGCGGCCTTCATCATGTCGGTGGGGTGACCATCGCCAGCGATCCCGAGCGCATGGACTTCCTGAAAGCCGAATACGCCAAGCACCGCTACATGGGGCTTAATTCCGAATTAGTCACACCTGAAGAAATCCGCAAACTGTCCCCGGTGACCAACACCGAAGGCATCATCGGCGGCCTTTACAATGACGCCGACGGCCACCTTGACCCATCGGGCACGACCCACGCTTACGCCAAGGCGGCGCGCCTTGGCGGTGCCGAAATATCGCTCAGGAACCGGGTTCTTGAACTAAACCCCACCGCCGACGGTGGCTGGCAGGTGGTCACCGAAGAAGGCACGGTGAGCGCCCAGCATGTGGTCAATGCCGGTGGCCTTTGGGCCCGCGAAGTCGGCAGGATGGCCGGGGTCTACCTGCCGCTGCTGGCCATGGAGCACCAGTATCTGGTGACCGAGGACATTGCCGAAGTCGCCAGTCTGGAAAAAGAATTGCCGCATATTCTCGATCCCGAAGGCGAAAGCTATTTCCGCCAGGAAGGCAAAGGCCTGGTGATCGGTATTTACGAGCAGAAATGCGATCCGTGGTCTGTTGATACGACGCCCTGGGACTTCGGCCATGAACTGCTGCCCGATAATCTCGATCGTATCGCCGAGCCGCTGGAGCATGCTTTTTACCGCTTTCCCTGCCTTGCCGAGGCTGGCATTAAAACCGTCATCAACGGGCCGTTCACGTTTGCCCCCGACGGCAACCCGCTGGTCGGCCCGGTGCCGGAACTTAAAGGATTCTGGTCGGCCTGCGCGGTCATGGCCGGATTCAGCCAGGGCGGCGGGGTCGGTAAAATTCTCGCCGAATGGATGATCCAGGGTGAGCCGACCATGGACGTATTCGCCATGGACGTCGCCCGCTTCGGCAATTACTGCACGCCGGACTTTACCCGCCTCAGGGTCATCGAAAATTACCAGCGGCGCTTCACGATCTCGTTCCCCAACGAGGAGCTGCCCGCCGCACGGCCCCTGATAACCACCCCCGCTTACGGGCTATGGAAAGACCAAAACGCCGTCTTCGGGGCGGCTTACGGGCTTGAACACGTCAACTACTTTGCCGCCGCAGGCGACGAACTTTTTGAGACACCGTCTTTCCGACGCTCCAACGCCTTTGCCGCCATCGGTGCGGAATGCCGGGCCGTGCGCAACGCCGTCGGCATCAACGAGATTCATAATTTCGGTAAGTACGAAGTCAGCGGACCGGGAGCCGAAGCGTGGCTCGATTTCATCCTCGCCGGACGCATGCCAAAGCCTGGCCGTTTAAGCCTTTCGCCGATGCTCAGCGCCAAGGGAATGCTCATCGGCGACCTGACAGTGGCGAGGATTGCGCCGCAGCGTTTCCAGATCACCGGCTCGTCCGTTTCTCAAGGGCTCCACATGCGCTGGTTCAACGAACACCTGCCCGAAAATGGTGTCGAAATCCGCAATGTCTCGCTTGATCGGTTAGGCTTCCAGATCGCCGGGCCAAAGGCGCGTGATCTTTTGACGCGGGTTACGCAGGGCGATGTCTCAAACGAAGCAATGAGTTTCCTCAGCGTCAGCGAACTCAACGTCGGCGGCATTGCCACACTGATCAACCGGGTCACCTACACCGGCGATCTGGGTTACGAGATTTATGTCGACGCGGCAGACCAGCTCGCCTTGTATGAGGCCCTTAGCCAGGCCGGGCAGGATTTAGGGCTTAAACCTTTCGGGATGCGGGCGATGATGTCGTTGCGGCTGGAAAAATCCTTCGGATCGTGGGGCCGCGAATACCGCCCCGACTACACCGCGGCGGAAACCGGGTTAGAGCGCTTCATCGACTTTAAGGGGGCGGATTTCATCGGTCGCGACGCGGCCCTGGCGGCGCGTGACACTCCACCGCCACGCCATCTCGCCACCTTCGTTGTCGATGCCGATGACGCCGATGTCTGCGGCGACGAGCCGATCTGGAAAGACGGCGCGGTTGTCGGCTTCGTGACCTCTGGCGGCTATGCTCATTTTGTCGAAAAAAGCGTCGCCATCGGTTTCGTCCCAAGCCCCATGATTGCTGAAGGCGCGGCCTTCGAGATTGAAATCCTCGGTCAGTTGCGCGCCGCCCGCCTGGTCACACAACCGCTGTTCGATCCCAGCGGAAGGCGTATGAGAACATAAGCAACATCCATATGGAAGGTTCCCGTCATGCCGATCAATGCCGCCGATGCGCGCTACGCGAAAGGTGCCGCCCGCCAACATGGGGCTATGGAATTCAGCGAAGCGCCGGTCGATCTGGACCGCGTTCGGCTTTACCGGCTGGGGCGAATCCGTAGCGAGTTGAAGAAAAAAGATTGCGCCGGGGCCTTGCTGTTCGATCAGGTCAACACACGCTACGCTACCGATGCGACGAACATGCAGGTCTGGTGCTCGCATTACGAAACACGCTGCGTCTTCATCGCCACCGACGGCCCGGTCGTCCTGTTCGATTATGCCAACCTTCCCCATCTCGCCGAAGAACTTGTGACCATCGACGAATACCGGGTGATGCCATCGTTCTATTATTTCGCCGCTGGCGAAAACGGCCCGGAAATGGCCGCCGAATTCGCCAGGCAAATCGCCGACTTGATGAAAAAGCACGGACACGGCAACAAGCGCCTGGCCATCGACCGGCTTTCCCACATGGGGATCGACGCCATCCGCAGCCACGGTATCGCGGTTTTCGACGGACTCGAAATAACCGAGCAAGCCCGCCTCATCAAAAGTTCTGAAGAGCTTACCTTAATGAGCCGGGCCATAGAGGTTTGCCAGGCCGGTATGGATGCCATGCATGACGTATTGGTTCCGGGCATTAGCGAGAACGCCTTATGGGCGAAGCTTCACGAAACCAACATCGCCCTGGGCGGCGAGTGGATAGAAACCCGGCTGCTGTCATCGGGACCGCGCACCAATCCATGGTTTCGTGAATGTTCCATGCGTCCCATTGAGGTCGGCGATATGGTCAGTTTCGACACGGATCTGATCGGCCCTTATGGTTATTGCGCCGATATCTCGCGTTCCTGGCGTTGCGGCGAGGGCAAGCCGGACGACGAACAACGCCGCCTTTACGCCGCCGCCTACGCACAAATTCAACACAACATGGCACTACTGAAACCGGGAATGGGTTTCCGCGAGATCACTGAGAAGGCATGGCCGATCCCCGACGAGTTTATGTCCAACCGCTATACATGCCTGATGCATGGTGTCGGACTGGCCGATGAATATCCGTCACTCAAGCACCGGGAAGATTACACTAAAAAAGGCTACGACGGGGTCTTCGAGGAAGGCATGACCATATGCGTCGAATCTATGATCGCCGTCGACGGCGGTCGCGAAGGCGTCAAGCTGGAGGAACAGGTGCTGATAACCAAAGACGGACCTAAAACCCTGTCATCCTACCGATTCGAGGAAGACTGGCTTTAAACTATAGGGGTGGCATCGGCCGGGCCGGAATGCTTTTCGGAAACCTTGATCACCGGTTCGACCTTGCGCAGTTCTTCCATGGGGATATGGCAGGCGATGCCGTGACGCTCGACGTTGAATTGCACGGGCGGCGGCTCATTATCGCAGATTTCGCCGATGCGACGCTGGCACCGGGTCGAAAACGGACAGCCCTTGGGCGGATTGAGGGCGCTGGGCAGATTGCCTTCCAAAACAATGCGCCGTTTCGTCACTTCCGGGTCGGCAATCGGTACGGCCGACAGCAGCGCTTCGGTATAAGGATGATACGGCGGGCTGAACACTTCGTCGGTGGTGCCGCGTTCTACCACCAGGCCGAGATACATCACGATGACCCGGTCAGCGAGGTACCTGACGGCGCTTAAATCGTGGCTGATGAACAGCAAGGTCGTCTGGTTTTCGCGCTGGATATCGGTCAGCAGTTCGGTAACGGCGGCGGCCACCGAGACATCAAGCGCCGAAATCGGCTCATCGGCGATGACCATGGCCGGGTTACCGGCAAACGCCCGGGCGATACCAATGCGTTGCTTTTGCCCGCCCGAAAGTTGGCGCGGTTTGCGGATCGCAAAATCGCGCGGCAACTTAACGACATCGAGCAAATGCAGGACTCTTTCCTGGATTTTAACAGGATCGGTTTCGACCCCGAATTTCTTGATCACCCGACCGATCTGGGCACCGATAGTTAAACTGGGGTTGAGGGTATCGTTGGGATTTTGGAAAACCATCTGCAAGGAACCAAGCTGACCCGGCGTACGGTCTTGCACCGCCAGGCTACCAATATCGACACCGCCCATACGGACTTCGCCGCTGGTTGCCTGCTCCAGGCCCATCAGAACCTTGGCGAAGGTTGACTTGCCACAGCCCGACTCGCCGACGATGGCAATGGTTTCGCCGCGTCCGGCGCGGAAGGTTATTTCCTCGTTGGCTTTTATGTTGCGGACATTATCGCCGGAGAACATTGCCGCCATAGAGGTATCGCGAACCTCGTAATATTTCTGCATGCAATCGACTTCAAGCACCGTCTCGCCGATGACCGTCGGCGGCTTCGCCTCGCCCATGGTGATCGCCACGTCGTGATCGATGCTGTTCCACAATTTGCAACGCACACGGTGCGCCGCATCATCATCGGTGTGAACGGCGCTCATGCGCACGGATTCCTGATCGCAGGTTCCCGCTACGAAGAAATCGCAACGCGGGCCGAAGTAACAACCGGCGGGACGTTCGTGGGGCAACGGCAGCTGCCCGCGGATGGCCTTCAGGGGCCGGGCGTTCTTGTCGGCATGGGGTAGCGGGATACAGCCGAACAAACCGTGCGTGTAAGGGTGCTTGGGCCAGGAGAAGATGGAATCGATGTGGCCTTCCTCGACCACCTCGCCGGAATACATGACGCAGATGCGGTCGCAGACCTCGAGCATCAAACCCAGGTTATGCGAGATATAAAGCAGCGAGGTGTTGAACTTCTTGCTCAATTCGGCGATCAACTCGACGATGCCGGCCTCGACGGTGACATCGAGTGCCGTCGTCGGCTCATCGAGCAGTAACAGCGACGGGCTCGACAGCAGCGCCATGGCGATCACCACTCGTTGCTGCTGGCCACCGGAAATCTGGTGCGGATAGGCATCCATGACCCGCTCGGGGTCAGGCAAGTGGACGTCGCTTAGCATCTGAACGCTGCGCTTATAGGCCTCGTCCCGGGAAGCGCCGTCATGGGTCATCGGCACTTCCATAAGCTGGCTGCCGATGGAAAGAGACGGATTAAGCGCCGACATCGGCTCCTGGTAGATCATGGCAATTTCCGAGCCGCGAATGCGTCGCAGTTCTTCATCGCTTAACGTCGCCATGTCGCGGCCCTTGAATTTGACGGTGCCGCCGACGATAGCGCCGTTGTTGCCCATATAGCGCATGATCGCCATGGCCACGGTCGACTTGCCGCAACCGGATTCTCCGACCAGTCCGATACTTTCGCCGGCCGCCAGGATCGCCGAGAAATCGACGACCGCCGGAATTTCACCGGCCCGGGTGTAATAGGACAGGCACAGGTCTTCTATTTCCAGGACCGGGCCGTCATAGGAGCTTGCAGAATCTGGCATGGCTTAATCCCTTAATGAAACTTCGCGCAAGCCATCGGCGAGCAGGTTGAAACCGAGAATAAGCGACGAAATAGCGATACATGGAAAGATTGTCATGTGCGGGAAAAACGTCGCCATTTTCCTAGTTTCGTTGATCATGCCGCCCCAATCCGGGTCTGGTGGCGGCAGACCAAGCCCGAGGAACCCGAGCACGCCGATGGTGATAATAACGTAGCCCAAACGCAGGCAGGCATCGACAATCAGCGGCCCACGCGCATTGGGCAGTATTTCGACCAGCATGATGTAGAGGGCGGATTCGCCCCGCGTCTGGGCGGCGGCGACGTAATCACGGTTTCGCAAGTCGAGCACCAATCCACGGACGATCCGCATGATGCCCGGCGCACTGGCAAAGGTGATGGCGATGATGACATTGACGCCGGAAGCCCCGATGGTGGCAATGATGATGATGTAAAGAACGAGTACCGGGAACGACAGGATGATGTCGCTGATCCGTGACAAAATAATGTCCCACCAGCCCAGATGATAGCCCGCCGCCAGCCCCATCATGATACCAATCGAATAGGCGCAAAGTGTTGCCAGCGGTGCATAAAACAGGACCGTCTGCGATCCATAGATAATACGCGACAGAATATCGCGACCGAGGTGATCGGTGCCGAGCCAGAAGGTGCCGCCCCCGGCGTATACGACGCCGGGCTTGGCCATCGGCTGCAAGATAGCCAGTGGATCAAACGGTGCGATCAATGGAGCCAGGATGGCGACGATGACCCAGAACAGGACCAGTGCGGCACCGACCATGCCGGGGACACTTTCGCGTAGCAAGGCAAAGGACTTAAGTGCACGCATAAAGGCGGCTCCTGGGGTCGGCGCGGGGATGATGGTTTCGACAATATCGGTCATCAGCACGTCCCCCCTCAAGTGAACCGAATTCTTGGGTTAAGATAGGTGTAGCCGATGTCGGCAATGGTCTGGCTGGCGACGGCAACGCACACCGCGACCATGGCGCAGGCCTCGATGACAAAAATATCCTGATTGAGAGTGGCTTCCAGCAAAAGCGCCCCGAAACCCTTGTATGAGAAAAAGAACTCGACAACGATAACCCCCGACAGCAACCAGTTGATCTGCAGCATGATGACGGTGAAGGGGGCGATCAGGGCATTCCTGAGCGCATGCTTCATGATCACCTGACGGTACGGCAGGCCTTTGAGTACGGCGGTGCGGATATAATGGGTGGTCATGACTTCTGCCATGGAAGCCCGCGTCATCCGCGCGACATAGCCGAAATCGTAAACGATCAAAACCAACACCGGCAGGATCAACTGTTTGAAATCGAAACCGCTCGACATACCGGAGGTGCCCGGCAGCCATCCCAGGCCGGTGACAAAAATCGCCGCCATCAACACGGTGCTGGCAAATTCGGGGATCGATGTGGTGATGATGGAGCCGATCGAGATGATGCGGTCCAGCCTGGAGCCTTCCCGCATACCGGCCAGTACGCCGAGGATCAGCGATAACGGAATCATAATGGCAAAAGTCCAGAACCCCAGGATTGCGGTGTTCCACAGACGCGGCCACAGGACTTCGGAGACTGGCACCCGGAAGCGCACGGAATCACCGAAATCGCCGCTCACGAAATTGCCCAACCAGACGCTATAACGGAACCATAACGGCTCGAAGTAGCCGTGTCGCTCTAACCACAACTGACGCGCTTCTTCGGATGAATAGGGGCCCAGGACTTTTGTCGCGACGTTGCCCGGCGAGAACTCCAGCAACAGGAATAGCAACATCGACACCACCAGCATGGTGAGAACCATGAAGCCGATACGTTTGCTGATCAAAATCAACATGGGGGAAGCAATCCTTATCCTCAGCCGTAACAAGCAGTCACCGCCCGCTGGCACCCTCCGATCAGGAGACTGCCAGCAGGCGGTTGATGCCTAGATGTCAGTTAGGAATCGATCCAGACCTTGTTCCATTGGTGGTAACTGGTCGGATGGCCTTCGTAACCCTTGACCTTATCGCTTGTCGCAGTCATCACCGAACGGAAGAACGGCTGGATCATGATGGCATCGTCCTGCAGTCGTTTTTCGACTTTCGCCATGATCTTGCGGCGTTTGTCGATATCAACAGTCGATTCGGCCTGGGTCAGTAAGTCATCAAATTCCTTGCTGGAATAATTGGCTTCGTTCCACGGCACACCGGTCCGGTAAGCGACGCCAAGCAGCATGGTCGCCAGTGGCCGATGGGTCCACACCGTCAGGCTAAACTGCGCCTTGTCCCAGACATCCCAGTACTGGGCCGACGGCATGACATTAACGTTCAGGTTGATACCGGCTTCGGCAAGGTTTTGCTTCAGCACAATAACCTGATCGGTTTCCCACTGGCCGTCGGTGTTGCCGACGTTACAGGTAATTTCGAGACCATCGCCGTGCCCGGCATCGGCTAATAGTTGCTTGGCCTTGCCGACGTTACGCTTGATTTTGGGCAGGGCCGCGTAATCAGGTTGGCAGGCACAAACATGATGGTTTTCGGCGACCTGGCCACGGCCCTGATGGGCGGTTTTCAGCATTTGCTCATTATCGGCCGCCAGTTGCATGGCCTGGCGGACGCGAATATCGTCGTAAGGAGCCGCATCGCCCTGGATGCGCATACAGCCGGTTTGCGCCGTCGTTACATCATGGACGATAACCCCTGGCATGGCTTGGGCCGCACCCAGTAGCGTCAAGTCGAGGTTATAGGTGGCATCAACCTGGCCCGACACCAACGCTGACAGCGAGGCAGAACCGTCCGTTCCGGTGTCGATGTAGTGAATTTCGTCAAGCAGCGGGTCATCCCCCCAGTACTTGAAGCCACCGCCACGGCGTTTCAGAATCGCTACTTCACCGACCCTGAATTCGGTCAGTGTATAGGGACCGGTGCCAAGATCCGGAGTCTTGGTAATGTTGGCACCCTTTTCGGCGAAACTGCGATGCAGGATTACCGCCGGGTAATGATACATTTTTTCGGGGATCGACAGATCTGGCGATGTCAGGTGAATGCGAACGGTATGATTGTCGACTTTCTCGACGGAGCCTTCGATCATGCGCTTGACCTTTGTCGGTTTGCCGTCCTTGTCTTTACCGTCGATTTCCTTGAGCATGGTGTTGAGCATGCCGACCATGGAAGAACCGACATTGGGATCGAGCCAGCGCTTAATGTTGGCGATAACGTCGTCGGCGGTCAGCTCGTCGCCGTTGCCGAACATGACGCCCTTACGGATATGGAACGTCCATGTTTTTAGGTCGTCCGAGGGCACCCATTTTTCCGCCAGCAAGGGACGCGTTACATTATCGGCCCCGGTGATCGTCAGGTATTCGGCCATCTGCCGCGTCACGTTGGATTTTTGCACCCAGTCGTAAACCGCCGGATCGGACATGTCCTGAACCGCCATGGCGCAGCGGATGATACCGCCTTTTTTCGGGGTCGCGGCTTCGGCGCTGGAGATCAGGCTGGGAAGCTCGTTGCTGAATGTGTCGGCAAATGTATAGGCGGCGGCGGCGCTTAGGCCCAGTAGAGTTGTTGTGCGCAGGAATTCCCTGCGGTCGACTTCGCCTTTTAAAAACTTGTTTTTAAGGTCTGCGACTCTTGGGTGAACACGGCCTTGTTTTTCGTGGTCCATCTTAATCTTCGTCATAACGACCCCTCCCTGGGCTTGTTATTGATGCATTCATTAAAGAAGCTCTTTTGACGTCGAATAGGCGACCGCAATGCTATTTTGTATTAATGAAACGGCCTGTCTTGAAGAGTTTCCCGTGTTATTTTGACGCTGGTTTTCTTATGAAACGTGTATTGAATGGTAACCGATCAAGCTCGATTTTCAAAGTTCCATATATTTTTTCGCACCAGTCGTTTTCAGGCTTCTATTTCAACAGGCCTTGCAAGACAAAATATCCATTTTACGACCATCCTTATTCCCATTACGTCCTTGCCAAAATTAGTCATGAGAGTCAAAGCAAAAACTGAGCATCTTAACGGGCCTTGACGACAACTTCCCGGCCCGCTTCTTCCGGCTCCGTATCGACCATCTCTGGCGGAAAGCCCGGCGCACGCAGATCACACGCACAGGCGTCCTCCAGGCGTTTGACGATCATCGACGACCAGGCGCGCGGGCCGTATGTGTTCTGGCCTTCTTTAAAGATATCCAGCACCTTCGGGGAAATCTCCAGTGGCACACCGGCCCGCCTGGCGACATTTTCGAAAAGCGTCATATCCTTGATCACAAGGTCCATGGTGAAGTTGATGTTATAGCTGCCGTTCAGGATGACCTGGCTTTCGGTCTCGTGAACAAACGAATTTCCCGACGAAATGCGGATCGCCTCGTAGGTCGTGCTCATATCCATTCCGGCCTTGGCCGCCGTCATCAGGGCTTCACCCAAAGCGACCAGATGCACGGACGCCAGATAGTTGGTCACCACCTTCAGTATTGATGCCGATCCCAGCGGGCCGGTATGCAAGATACGGCGGCCCATGGCGCTTAAGGCTGGCAGGGCGCGCTCGAAGGCTTGGCGTTCGCCGCCTGCGAAAATGGCGATATTTCCGGTTGCCGCCCGATGGCAGCCGCCGGACACCGGGCTGTCCATGGGGGTGGCCCCGGCGGCGATGACTTTTTCGGCCAGCCGCTTGACCTCGGCCTCGTCGGTGGTGCTCATCTCGAGCCAGATTTTACCTGGCCCCAAGCCGGCAATGACGCCGTCTTCGGCCTCCATGACGGCGGCGCTGGCGGCTGGTGACGGCAAACAGGTGATGATCATATCGACCGCCGCGGCCATCTCCTTCGGGCTTTCGGCCCAGGCTGCACCGTTATCGAGAAACGATTGAGCGAGGTCCCGCTCAAGGTCGCGCACCGTTAGATCGAAGCCGTTGCGCTGCAAGCTGCCAGCCAATTTCCCGCCGACATTACCAAGCCCGATAAAACCTATTTTCATGATCTTTGCACTCCTTCGCAGGTGACCTTTAACGGATCGGCTCCTCGACCATTTCAAGGTGCAGCTTTTCTTCCGTATAGGGATGGGCCAGGGCGACCGCCTCATCAAGCTCGACGCCGAGGCCCGGCCCGCGCGGCGGAATGACATAGCCGTCCTGCCACTGGATCGGTTTTTTCAAAATGTCGGCATGAAAGCCGCCCCATTGCTGAATGCTTTCGAGGATCAGGAAGTTCGGGCTACAGGTGCTTATTTGAATATTCGCCGCCCCCTCGATCGGCCCGCAATATAGATGCGGGGCGATCTGGGCATAATAGGTTTCGGCCATACCGGCGATTTTCTTGGCCTCCAAAATACCGCCGCAACGGCCCAAAGCCAATTGCAGGATTGACGCCGCCTGGTCTTCCAGCACCCGGGCGAATTCATACTTTGTCGTCAGGCGCTCACCGGTGGCAATGGGGATCGTCGTTTGGCGGGCGACGCGGGCCATCTCCTGGGTGTTTTCCGGCGGTGTCGGCTCCTCAAACCAAAGTGGATCGTAAGGTTCCAACTGGCGGGCCAGACGAATGGCACCGGCCGTCGTGAACTGGCCATGGGTGCCGAACAGCAGGTCGGCACGGTTGCCAACGGCGGCGCGAATCTTTTTAACAAACGCGACGCTACGGGCAATATCATCGAGCGATGGCTGATGCGGATCGAACACGCTATAAGGCCCGGCAGGATCGAACTTCAGCGCCGTGAACCCTTGCGAAACATACTCCAAGGCGCGTTCCGCCGAGCGGTCCGGGTCGCCGTAAAAGGCCGCCGCGTCCTCATCGTCCTTAGGGTAGAGATACGTATAAGTGCGCAGCCTGTCGTGAACCTGGCCGCCTAAAAGCTCGTAAACAGGCTTATCGACTTCCTTGCCGATGATGTCCCAACAGGCCATCTCGATGCCGCTCAACACACCCATCACCGAGATGTCCGGCCGCAAAGTGTAGCCGGCACCGTAGACCCTGCGCCACAGGCGTTCGATCTTGAACGGGTCGCTGCCGATGACATGGCGGACGCAGACGTCTTCGATCATTTTTGCGATGATGTGGGGGCCGAAGGTGGCGGCGTAAACCTCGCCGACGCCTTCGATGCCGCTATCGGTCGTCAGTTTGAGGAAAATAAAATAGCGGCCGCCGAAATGCGGTGGCGGATTCCCGACAACGAACGTTTTGACGTCAACAATCTTCATATCCAGTCCTCAACTTAAGCTACTAGAAAACGATCACATTGCGTAACGCCTCGCCCCGCCTGACCGAGGCAATAGCCTGGTTGATATGGTCCAGGGGGTAGCGTCCGGAAATCAATTCGTCGAGTTTCAGGCGACCCTGCTGGTACAGCGTAACAAGATTGGGAATATCAATCTGGACCAGGCCCGAGCCCATTTTAGAGCCCAGAATTCGCTGGCTTTGATCGGCGATGTTGCCGGGTTCGAATTCGGACATGACGCCGTTTGCCGGCATCCCGACGAGAACGACGGCACCGGTCTTGCCCATCAGCGCGTAGGCACTGTTGATCGCCGTGATCGCGCCGACGGTGACGAAGACGTAATCGGCACCGCGCCCGCCGGTTAGCGCCTTAACCTTACCTGGGACATCTGCGTCACCGGCATTGATCGTGTGGGTCGCGCCAAAGGCCAGCGCCGCTTGCAGTTTTTGCGGCGCTATGTCGATTGCAATAATTGTCGCGGCCCCACTGATCCGCGCCCCCTGCACACTGTTCAGACCGACCCCGCCGGTGCCGATAACGACAACGGTGCTCCCGGCCTCAACGCCCGCCGTATTGACCACCGCGCCGAACCCCGTCAGCACCCCGCAGGCCAACAAGGAAGCGCTGTCCAGAGGAACGCTTTGATCGATAGTAACGGCTTGTGAAGCATGAACGACGACGTACTCGGCGAATGCCCCGGTCCGCAGGCCATGCTTGAGCGGCGCACCGTCGGCGGTTGATAGCGGGCTGTGCTGATCGAGCGGGAACGTCGTCTCGCAAGCCACCGCGACCCCTTGGGCGCAGTAATGACAGTGCCCGCAAGAGCGGATCAGCGTCACCACCACATGATCGCCCGCGGCCATACTGTCGACACCGGCACCAATACCGGTAACGACCCCGGCGGCTTCATGGCCGTAAACGGCGGGAAGATCGCCGCCCCAGGTACCGTCTATAAACATGATGTCACTATGGCAAATGGCGCAGGCCGCCAGCTTGACCAAAACCTCGCCCGGCCCCGGCGCGGCAATGGCTACTTCTTCGATAAGAAGCGGATCGCCAAATTTTCGACAGACAGCGGCTTTCATCGTCAGCGTCCTCCCTTACCCTTGCCTTTCTCTTTAATCTTTTTTAGGGCGGCTTGGGAATACTTTTCCCAAAGGGGACATAGGAGGGGGTGAGCTTGCCTCACTCTGCGACAAATTTTGGTTGGGAGGTCAAATTAAGTATAGTCGTACAGGAATACCTGAATTAGATTGTTGGCTAAGCTGACAATAAAATCGACAAGGCTTTTCTAAGCGAACTTGTCATGGGAGAATACACAATGAAACCGACGCTTACAGAAGGCATTCAGGACTGTCGTAAAATCACCATCGACGAGGGGCGGACGATTGATTTCATGGGTGAGGCGCTGCGTGTTTACGCGACCCCCGAACTGGTCCGCGATATCGAGCACACCTGCCGCGACCTTTTGCTTGAACACCTGGACGCGGGTGAGGATTCGGTTGGTACGCGCGTCGAAATCGACCATACCGGTGCCACTCTTCTGGGCATGACGGTGTCAATCTCCGCAACCATTAAATCAGTTGAAGGGCGGCTTGTCACATTCGAGGTCGTCGCCGAAGATAATATTGAGCCGGTTGCCAAGTGTACCCATACGCGCTTTGTTGTCGAGACGTCCAAGCTGCAACAACGACTTCAGGCTAAGGCCGCAAAGATTTGAACCAGAGTAAAACGCCATGAGCAAAGAAGATAAGAACGCTCGCCGCGAAGTCCCGACCTACTGTTACCAATGCGTTGCCGGCCCCGACCTTTTGACCGTCGGTGTCGAAGACGGGGTGGCGACGGAGGTTCAACCCAACTTCGCCTCGGCCAGCGTTCACCCGGCGGCCGGCAAGGTCTGCGTCAAGGCTTATGGACTGATTCAGAAAACCTACAACCCGCACCGCATCAAAACGCCGATGAAGCGGAGCAATCCCAAAAAAGGGCCTGATGAAGATCCGGGATTCGTCCCGATTTCATGGGATGAGGCACTCGATCTTGTTGCCGGAGAACTCAATGAAGCCCGAGCCAAGGGACTTAACGACGAATCCGGCTACCCGCGGGTTGCCGCCAGTTTCGGCGGTGGCGGAACACCGACATCTTACATGGGAACGTTTCCCGCCTTTCTTGGTGCCTGGGGGCCGATCGACGCCGGTTTTGGCAGCGGACAGGGCGTAAAGTGTTATCATTCAGAACATCTTTACGGCGAGTACTGGCACCGCGCCTTCACCGTCGCGCCCGACACGCCGCTCTGCGAATACGTGCTTTCATTCGGCAGCAATGTCGAGGCTTCCGGTGGCGTCTGCGGGGTCAAACGCCATGCCGATGGTCGGGCGCGGGGGATGAAACGGGTGCAACTGGAACCGCACCTTTCGATCACCGGAGCCTGTTCGGCGGAATGGATTCCGCTACGACCGAAAAGCGATCCGGCATTCCTGATGGCGATGATCCATGTCCTGCTGCATGAGCGCAAATGGGAGGAGCTTGATCTCGATTTCATCAAACACCGAACGTCGTCGCCCTATCTGCTTGGCAAATTCGGCTATTACATGCGCGATCCCGAAACCCGCAAGCCGCTGATCTGGGACGCCAATACCGACAAGCCGGTGCCCTTCGATACGCCGGGCGCCGATCCGGTTCTGGAAGCGGTTTTTCTGGTCGAACACGGCATCGAAGAGGGTGCCGACGGCAAGGAATGGGAACACGTCAACGAACGCTGTCAGTCGGCTTGGGAGAAACTGGTCGAGCATACCAAGCCCTACAGCCCGCTGTGGGCCTCGCAAATCTGCGATGTGCCGGTCAAGACCATCCGCCGCATCGCCAACGAATACCTTGAACACGCCCGCATCGGCGAGACCATTGAAATAGATGGACGGACGTTGCCACTCAGGCCGGTCGCCATCACCCTGGGCAAAACCGTCAACAACGGCTGGGGCGGGTTCGATTGTTGTTGGGCGCGCACCTTGCTGGCCTGCCTGGTTGGCGGGCTTGAAGTCCCCGGCGGAACGCTTGGCACCACGGTGCGTCTGAATCGGCCCGCGACATCGCGCCAGGCCAGTGTCAAACCTTCACGCGACGGCTTTATGGACTATCCCATGAACCCGACGACCAAGGAGGACTGGGTCTCCCGGCCCGAAGTGCGCAACGCCAACCGGACCCTGATTCCCCTGGTCGCAAATTCGCCGTGGAGTCAGGCCCTGGGGCCGACTCACATCGCCTGGATGCTGCAAAATGATACGCCGGAAAACTGGCCGGAGCCGACGCTGCCCGATGTCTGGTTCGTCTACCGGACAAATCCGGTGATCTCCTTCTGGGATACGGATTCCATAGCCGATACGGTTTCCAGATTCCCCTTCACGGTATGTTTCGCCTACACCCCTGATGAAACCAACCATATGGCCGATATCCTGCTGCCCGAGTGCACCGACCTTGAAAGCCTGCAACTGATCCGCATTGGCGGGACAAAATACTTCGAGCAGTTCTGGGACCATCAGGGCTTTGCCCTACGCCAGCCAGCCGTCGAGACGCAAGGCGAGGCCAAGGATTTCACCTGGATTGCCACCCAGCTTGCCAAACGCACCGGGCTTCTGGAAGCTTATAACGAAGCCATCAACAAAGGTGCCGCCGGGGTACGCTTGAAAAGCGACGTGGTCGACTGTTCCCTGAATGTCGCCGAAGAGCACTCCGTCGAGGAAATCTGGGACGCCGTCTGTCGGGCGGCCAGTGTCGAAATGTCGGACGGTGCCAATCAGGACGGCCTGGATTACTACCGCGAACACGGACTGAAGGTGATCCCATACGAACGCTTGAACTGGTATCTCTATCCGGAAATCGAAGATCAGGGCCTGCGTTTCGAGATGCCCTATCAGGAGCGCCTGTACCGGACCGGCAAGCAACTCGCCAACCGGCTGCATGAAAGCGGCATTAGCTGGTGGGACGCGCAACTCGCGGAATACGAACCATTGCCCGTCTGGCAGGATTTCGCGGCCCTGTGGGAACGCGCCCTTGAGGATAATTTTAAAGTCGATATCGGTGATTATCCGTTCTGGTTGGTGACCTCGCGCTCCATGCAATATGCCTGGGGCGGCAACGCCGATATCCAGATGATCCGCGAAGTCGCCGCCAACATCGCCGGTCACGGCGGCGTTATCATCAATACCGGCCGGGCCACCGAACTGGGCATCGGCCATGGCGATCTGATTGAAATTACCTCGCCCCTGAACGCGACGCGGGGCCGGGCTATTTTACGCCAAGGGGTGCGCCCCGATACGCTGGTGATGATCGGCCAGTTCGATCATTGGGCGACACCGCTGGCCAAGACTTTCGATGTACCAAGCATGAACAAGCTGACGCCGATGCTTCTCGATTTGACCGATTCCACAGGCTCGGGGGCCGATCTGGTTCGCGCCAGTGTTCATGTTGTGGAGAAAGCATCATGACGCGCTGGGGCATGGTCGCCGATCTGGAGCGTTGCGTCGGTTGCCAGACCTGCACCGCGTCATGCAAGCACACCAACGCCACCGCGCCCGCCGTGCAGTGGCGCAAGGTTCTCGATCTTGAAGTCGGCACCTACCCGGCTGTGAAGCGGGTTTTTGTTCCCGTCGGCTGCATGCATTGCGAAGACCCTCCGTGCATGCACGTCTGTCCGTCTACGGCGACCGGCCAGCGCGCCGATGGTATCGTCACCATCGATTACGATATTTGCATCGGCTGCGCCTACTGCGCCGTCGCCTGCCCCTATCAGGCCCGCTACAAGGTCGACGGGGCGACCTTCGCCTACGGTGGTCGCGTCGGCATGAAAAACGAAACCCGCCGCGAACAGCCGGACCGCCTGGGTGTCGCCCAGAAATGCACCTTCTGTTCGGATCGCATCGATTACGGCCTGGCTAACGGGCTGACGCCGGGCATCGACCCGCAAGCGACACCGGCCTGCGTCAATTCCTGCATCGCCGACGCCCTGCATTTCGGCAATCTGAAAGACCCCGCCAGCAACGTAGCGAAATTGCTCGACAGCCATCAGACGTTTCGTATGCATACGGAACTCGGGACCGACCCCGGCTTTCACTACATCTGGAAACGTAAAGACAGTGCCGCGGATGAAGACGAGGAGGACGTGCCGCCGCTGCCTTCGAGTGGGATCGGCGACGTCGGGGCCGCCGCCCCCTGGCTGCAGCAACATTGGGACTGGCGGGCGGCTGGTAATTTCACCTTCGGGGGAACCGGCAGCGGCCTTATGGCGGCGATCGCGCTGGTGGCGTTTTCGACCCCCTTGTCGTTCTTGTATGTGCTGGTTGCCCTGGCATTTGTCGGGGCCGGGTTGTTCCTGGTCTGGCTTGAAACCGGGCGGCCGTGGCGGGCACCGTTGAACGTGTTTTTCAATCCCTGGACATCGTGGATGAGCCGTGAATCTATCGTCGCGGGTGCCCTGTTCCCGCTCGCCCTCGCCGCACTCTGGTTCGAGGCCAAGCCTCTGCTCATTGCCGCGGCACTGGTTGCCATGGGCTTCCTTTATTGTCAGGCCCGTTTGGTCCAGGCGTGCAAGGGCATCCCGGCCTGGCGCGAGCCCGCGATCATCAGATTACTGATCACCACGGGCCTGTGCGAAGGTGTCGGCTTGCTAGTGGCCATCGGTTTTCTGCCAACGCCTGCACTCGGCGGGTTGACGTCATTGTTGGCCGTTCTTCTGGTTGTCAGGCAGCTTGCTTGGCGGGCTTACCTTAAGGCCTTAAGGGTTTCGGCCCCGGCTGAAACGCTGCGTGTTCTAGGCAGGCTGAGCACGCCGTTCATTGTCTTAGGTCATGTCCTGCCCATCGCCCTTATTGCCAGTGGTTATGTGTTCGCGCAGGCCGCGCCAATCGTCGGGGCGCTGGCCGGGGTTTGCGCCTTGGCCGCGGGTTGGCTGATGAAGTATCAGTTGATCACCAAGGCATCCTATAATCAGGGTTACGCCATCAACCACACCCCCGAACGCGGCAGCGGTGGCGGTGGTGCGGGCGGCAAACCAGGCTGGAGTAAGGGCTTATGAGTTCCGCCCTTAAGGCTGTGACCCGTGAGCGCTCGTTCGCCCGGGAAGCCGAAAAACTGCTGCTGGGCGAAGGCGATGAATTTCATGGCGAGGCTATCCTGGCGGTTACCAAGGCGCTGTTGCAGGCGGGTGTTTCTTACGTCGGCGGTTATCCGGGGGCACCCGTCTCGCACCTGATGGACGTGCTGGCCGATGCCCGCGACAGTGTGCTGGAACCTTACGGTATTCATTTCGAGCAATCCGCGTCCGAAGCCGGGGCGGCGGCGATGCTCGGCGCTTCGATCAATTATCCCTTACGCGGGGCGGTGACGTGGAAATCCATCGTCGGCACCAATGTGGCGTCGGATGCGCTGTCCAACCTTTCGTCTGCCGGCGTCAAGGGCGGCGCGGTCGTGGTGATTGGCGACGATTACGGCGAAGGGGCCAGCGTCATTCAGGAACGCACCCACGCGACGGCGCTTAAATCATCGATGCCGCTGATCGACCCGCGTTATGACATGCCGACCATCGTCGATTTGACCGAACATGCCTTCGCGCTTTCGGAAGCGTGTAATTTGCCGGTTCTTTTTTCCCTGCGTATTCGGGCCTGCCACATGACCGGCAGTTTCATCTGCAAGGAAAACCGCCCGGCCTTGCGCAAAACCCTGAATGCGCCGCTGACACCGAATTTCGACTACGCCAAGATCGTCCTGCCGCCATCAACCTATGCCCAGGAAAAGGCCAAGATTGAGGAGCGCCTGCCCGCCGCCCAGGCCTATATCCTGAACAATCGCCTGAACGAAATTTTCTCCGGCAAGGACGCACGCCACGGCATTATCATGCAGGGTGGAACATACGGCGTCGTCATGCGCGCCCTGTCCCGTCTGGGCCATGCCGACGCCTTCGGCAAATCGGATATTCCGCTTTTGGTTCTTAACGTCGTCCATCCGCTGGTGCCCGAAGAAATTACCGGTTTCCTGGAAGACAAAGACAGCGTGCTGATTATTGAGGAAGGCCATCCGGCGTTCATTGAAGACCAGATCCGGGCGATCCTGCAACGGGCAGATATGAGCTGCACCGTTTACGGCAAGAACGTCATCCCCACCAGCGGCGAATATATTACCCCGGTCGTTCGCGCCGGTATCGCCACGTACTTAAGCGCCGTAGGCGATCAAGCCCTTAGCGATAAAACCAATCGTCTGAACAGTGCCATTGAAAAGACAGTCCAACGCGCCCGCCAAAACAAGCCGAGCCAGCCGTTGCCCCCGCGCCCTCCGAGTTTTTGCACGGGCTGCCCGGAGCGACCAATCTTTACCGCCCTGAAGCTGATCCAGCGGCAGCGCGGTCCGCTCCATATTTCCATGGATATCGGCTGTTCGACGTTCGCCACCCTGCAACCATTCAACATGGGCAATACGGTCCTCGGTTACGGCCTTAGCCTGGCCAGTAGCGGGGCCATCGCCAGCGCCTTCGACCAGCCGTCAATCGCCGTCATGGGTGACGGGGCGTTTTGGCACAACGGGCTTACGACTGGGGCGATCAATGCCCAGTGGCAGGGCATGGACGCGGTCCTGGTGATTCTCGACAACGGCTACGCCTCGGCGACCGGGCAGCAACATCTGCCGTCGACCGGGGCCACCCCGACGGGCGAGCCGGTTCAGATCAGCATCGAGAAAACCCTGCGCGGCATTGGTGTCAAATGGATCATGCATGTTGATTCCTATGACGTCAAAGCCGCCCGCGCGGCCCTGGAAGAAGCCATCGATGAGCGCGGAAAGGGTCTGCGGGTAATCATGTCCGGCAACGAATGTATGCTGGCCAAAAAACGTCGGGGCAATGCCAAAAAAGCCGTGGCCCTCGCGGCAGGAAAACCCGTGCGCAAAGCCCGTTACGGCGTCGATGCGGAAATTTGCACAGGCGATCATTCCTGCATTCGCTTAAGCGGCTGCCCCTCGTTGACCCTTAAAGCGGCGAGCGATCCCTTGAAAGACGGCCCGACGGCAAGCGTCGATAAGAACTGTGCGGCTTGTAATCTGTGTGGTGAAAACGCCCATGCGGCGCAACTGTGCCCGTCCTTTTACAAGGCCAAGGGCATCGTCAACGCCAGCCCCCTGCAACTCTGGAAGGCGGCCCAGAGGATGAAAGTTCTTAAATGGATGGGGGCGTCATGACCGCCAAGTCCCCCCTCTGTGTGCAGATTGCCGCGCTCGGCGGTCAGGGTGGCGGCGTGCTGGCGGAATGGCTGGCCGAAGCCGCCAGAGACGCCGGTTACCCGGCGCAAATGACATCGATACCCGGGGTCGCCCAGCGCACGGGGGCGACAACCTATTACTTTGAAATGTATCCGCAGCGCGATTGCCCGGAAAAACCGGTATTTTGTTTGTCTCCCGATGCCGATGGCCTTGATCTGATGGTCGCCATGGAACCAATGGAAGCGGCGCGGGCCCTTGAGCTTGGCCTGATCACCGCGCGCACGACGGTACTCAGCGCGACCGACCGCATTTACAGCACGGCGGAAAAGTCCATTGCCGGGGATGGCACGCTGGCTGCGGGGATTCTGTTTGAGGCCCTTCAAGGGGCCGCTAAAACGCTTGTCGGGCTGGACCTGGGCGGCCTCGGCGGCGGCTCCGGTGGGCCCGGTAACGCGACCATGTTGGGGGCCATCGCGGCGGCCGCGATCCTGCCCCTGGAGCCTGAAAATTATCGTCAGGCGATCCGCGTCAAGGGCGTTGCCGTCGATGCCAGCCTGGCCGACTTCGACGCCGGCCTCAATCACAGCAAGGCCCCTAAGCAGACCGAGCAGACGGGCGATACGGTGACGTTTGCCGCCGCCCCGACCGGGCTGGAAAAAGAAATCAAGGCACTGCCCGAAAGCCTGCAGCGACTCGCCGGTCACGCCTGCGCCACTTTGCTTGATTATCAGGATGAAAATTACGCGCGGCTGTTGCTGACGCGGTTTCAGCCGTTCACTCACGCCCCGGACGACGCACCGGACGACCTCGCTCATGAAGTTCTAACAAGACTCGCCGCGTGGATGGCCTACGAAGACGTCATCCGCGTCGCCCAACTGAAAACCCGACCCGGTCGACTGGCGCGTATTCGCGGCGAGATCGGTGTCGATCAAAGCGCACCGCTGTCGGTCATAGAATTTCTTAAACCGGGGCGCGAAGAGTTTGCCAGTTTGCTGCCGCCGTTGGTTGGCAAAATGATCATGAAAGGGCATTCCTCCGCGTCCACTGCGGGTCTTCCCCTGCGCCTGCCGACGACGACCGTCTTCGGTTTCGCCGCCTTGAAAATTCTCGCCGGTTTAAGGGCGTGGCGGCCAAGGACCTATCGTTATGGGCTTGAACAAAAGGCCATTGAGCGTTGGCTGGGCGTGATCGCCGAAACCATGAAAAGCGACCCGGCACTGGCCCTTGCCACGGCCCAACTGGCGGTTCTGGCGCGCGGTTATGGCGGCGTCCGGGCGCGCGGTTTAAGAAAAATCGACGCCCTGTTCGACGGCTGGACCGATAAACTCAAAAACCAGCCAGCGGACCTCAACGCCGCCGTCGCCAAAGCCCTTCATCAGGCCCGCCACAATCCCGATAGTGACGCCGAAACGGTCGCTTGAGAAACCTGACCTCAAGGAATCCGGCTCTTTCTAGGGCGAAGCTTCAGAAAACCATGTCCGCTTACCGTAGAAAAGCTGCCGAAATCGGCAGGTGGATAAGAACCGCCGCGATTAGCCATGAGCAGTCGATTACGTGACAATGCCCCTGGGTCAAAAGGTGGTTCCATCTGGTCGGCACATATTGGGGTTCTCTTGTAATGAAAGGAGTATTATGATCGGTGTTGCTTTCTGATGTGTTTGCCTCCGGCAAAATAGGCAAGATTTGACAGGGAAATAATTTTGTCGCGGTCAAATTGCCCCCAAACCGAATACCCTTATGAAACTCAGTGGCCAAATCACGACGAACACTAAAAAAAACGAGGGCGTGTATTCCCTATCCATCATGTTTTCCTCTAGGACAGTTTCATGAAGTTCCGCTTCCCTATCGTCATCATTGATGAAGACTTTCGCTCAGAAAACTCTTCGGGTTCAAGCATTCGCGAAATTGCGCAATCCATAGAAAATGAAGGTTTTTTTGTTCTTGGGGTGACCAGCTATGGTGACCTGTCGCAATTCGCGCAACAGCAGTCGCGGGCTAGTGCCTTCGTCCTATCCATAGACGACGAGGAATTTACCCCCGGTCCCGATCTCGATCCGGCGGTGCTAAACCTGCGCAAGTTCATCGAAGAAGTGCGATGGAAAAACGCCGACGTGCCGATCTACGTCTATGGCGAAACCAAGACCAGTCGCCACCTTCCCAACGATATTCTGCGTGAGCTTCACGGTTTCATCCACATGTTCGAGGACACGCCGGAATTCGTGGCACGCCACATCATTCGCGAGGCCAAGAACTATCTCGAAGGCATCCAGCCACCCTTTTTCAGGGCGCTCCTCAACTATGCCGAAGATGGCTCTTACTCTTGGCACTGCCCCGGGCATTCCGGAGGCGTAGCCTTTCTGAAAAGTCCAATCGGACAGATGTACCACCAATTCTACGGCGAGAACATGCTGCGTGCCGACGTCTGCAACGCAGTAGAAGAATTAGGCCAGCTGCTGGACCACAATGGCGCCATTGGTGCGTCCGAGCGCAATGCCGCGCGTATTTTCAATGCTGACCACTGTTTCTTTGTGACCAACGGCACCTCGACCTCTAACAAGATGGTCTGGCATCATACGGTTGCGCCCGACGACGTGGTGATCGTCGACCGCAACTGCCACAAGTCAATCCTGCATTCGATCATTATGACGGGTGCCATCCCGGTGTTTCTGAAACCGACGCGCAACCACCACGGAATCATCGGCCCCATTCCGCAGTCCGAGTTCGAGATAGAGACAATCAAGGCCAAGATCCGCGCCAACCCACTACTTGCCGGTGTCGATGCCGACACCGTAACGCCACGCATCATGACGCTGACGCAATCCACCTATGACGGGGTGCTCTACAACACCGAAACCATCAAGGGCATACTCGACGGCTATGTCGATAACCTGCATTTCGACGAAGCCTGGCTACCGCATGCGGCTTTTCACCCGTTCTACGGCACCTTCCATTCCATGGGTCGCGAGCGCGAGCGTACCAAGCATTCGGTCACCTATGCCACCCAGTCGATTCACAAGCTGCTGGCTGGCATTAGTCAGGCGAGCCACGTGCTGGTGCAGGACAGCCAGGACACCAAACTGGATCGGTACCTGTTCAACGAAGCCTACCTGATGCATGCCTCAACCAGCCCGCAATACAGCATCATTGCCAGCTGCGATGTCGCAGCCGCCATGATGGAGCCCCCCGGCGGCACCGCATTGGTCGAGGAGAGCATTGCCGAAGCACTTGATTTCCGCCGCGCGATGCGCAAGGTCGACGAGGAATTTGGTAGTGATTGGTGGTTTCAGGTCTGGGGCCCGGACGTACTCGTCGACGAGGGCATCGGTCACGCAAAGGATTGGGTGCTGAGGCGAACCGATGCCGACGGCGTACATCCCTCTGATGGCGAGGGTTCCTGGCATGATTTCGGCGACATGGCGCCCGGCTTCAACATGCTCGATCCGATCAAGGCCACGATCATCACGCCCGGCCTGAATATGAACGGCGGGTTCCAGGACATCGGCATTCCCGCCTCGATTGTCACCAAGTACTTGGCCGAGCACGGCGTCGTCGTTGAGAAGACCGGCCTCTACAGTTTCTTCATCATGTTCACGATCGGCATCACCAAGGGTCGCTGGAATTCGCTGATGACCGCGCTGCAGCAGTTCAAGGACGATTACGCCAAGAACCAGCCGATGTGGCGTACCATGCCCGAGTTTTGTATCAAACAACCGCGTTATGAACACATGGGGCTGCGCGATCTCTGCCAGCACGTGCATGCGCTCTACACCAAATATAATGTGGCGGTTCTATCCACTGACATGTATCTGAGCGACCTGACGCCCGCCATGAAACCCAGCGACGCCTTTGCTCATATCGCAAAACGCACGACGCAGAGGGTGCCGATCGACTTTTTGGAAGGTCGCATCACGACCGGTCTTGTTACGCCCTATCCGCCGGGCATTCCTCTGTTGATCCCAGGCGAGGTGTTTAACCGGAAAATCGTGGAATACCTGAAGTTCAACCGCGACTTCTCCCGCGAATGCCCTGGCTTTGAAACCGATATCCATGGCCTCGTGCAAGAAGTCGGGGAAGATGGTCAGATGCACTACTTCGCAGATTGCGTGGCGGAGTAACCCGACAGATTGAAGTTAGCGCCAATTTCCTTTGAGAGGCTTGGTCGCGCTCGGTAGATGCCAGTTATATCAAGGCCGATGTTGATCAGCTAAAGCGTGTTCCTGGAGACGAGCCAATTGACTGGCCTGATGACAAGGAAGCGTCGCGGGCGGTTATGGCGGGGTCCGGGCACGCGGTTTAAGAAAAATCGACACTCTGTTCGACGGCTGGCCCGATAAACTCAAAAACCAGCCAGCGGACCTCAACGCCGCCGTCGCCAAAACCCTGCATCAGGCCCGCCACAATGCCGATGGCGACAGCGAAACGAGCGCTTGAGAAAGTTGACCTCAAGGAACGCGGCTCTTTCTAAGGCGAAGCTTCACAAAACCATGTCCGCTTACCGTATAAAAGCTGCCGAAATCGGCAGGTGGCAAGAACCGCCGCTATTAGCCAAGAGCGAGCCATTCAAGGGAACTTCGCCGGAATAGCTATTTTTCAAGTAATTAGCCTTTCCCAGAGTTGTGAATTGGCCTATGAACTCAACGAATATTTCTAAAAACAATTCAGAGGATAAAGCATTGAAGACGACGCTAGTTGTTGGAGCCACAGGCATGACCGGGCGGTCCTTGATTGAGCAGTTATTGGACAAAGGTCATGCTGTTCGTGTCGTTGTTCGTTCTCCTCAGAAATTCTCCGCCAATGTTCTAGAACACCCCAATTTGACGGTCACGAGCGCAAGCATACTTGATCTGACCGATGAGGAATTGTCGGATCAAGTCAAGGATTGTGATGCCGTCGTCTCTTGTTTGGGGCATGTGATGGACTTTAAAGGAATGTTTGGACACCCGAGAAAACTGTGTACAGATGCGACGAAACGTTTGTGTACCGCAATCGAACAATACAACCCAACTGAACCCATTAAATTTGTTCTCATGAATACAGTTGGAGTACAAAATCCCAACTGCAATGAGAAACGTTCGTTGATTGAGCGTGCCATGCTTGCGCTCCTGCATCGCACTTTGCCGCCCCATAATGACAATGAAACTGCTGCTGAATATCTGTACCGAATTGTCGGAACGGATAACGATCACGTTGAGTGGTGCAGTGTTCGACCGGATTCATTGATAAACGCTCAAGTTTCTTCATATGAAATCAATGAATCTCCCACGACAGGTATATTTACAGGTCGCCCCACCTCGCGGGCCAATGTTGCTCACTTCATGATCGAACTCATCGATAATACAGAACTCTGGACTAAGTGGAAGTTCAGGATGCCCGTCATTATGAACTCAATCTCATAACACCGTTCATTCCGTGAAAATGTCTCATTTGAGTCAAAGGCAGACTCTATTGCGACATAAATTTCAGGTCGGCTTTCCCTTCAAAAACACACATTGCTCGCTCGATAGCATCCTAAGCATTAACCTGCATGGCTACAATTAGAGAGCGGCTTATTTCATACGATGAAGGGCGCAAATTTTATTGCCGGACGGGTCTCGCAGGTAAGCAAGGTAGAGACCTCCCTTTGCACTTTCCCGAACGCCTGGAGGGTCCTCACAGGCAACGCCACCATTCGCCAGTCCTGCGGCATGCCATTTGTCGGCAGACTCTGTATCTGAGGCTGCAAAACCGATTGTGCTGCCATTGCCGTTGCAAGCTAGCTCACCGTCGATGGGTTTGCTGATCGAGAACACACCCGTTTTTGTGTAGTAAAAACACCGACCCTTGGGGTCTATCACACCTGCTTTATGCCCCAGCTCCCCAAGGACTGCATCGTAAAAAACCTTTGATTTCGCGACATCGTCCGCTCCAACCATAATATGACTGAACATTATAACTCCTCGTTGTATGTATGTAATTGACTATCCAGTGAACATGTTATTCCGTCTCCCTAGTAGGGTCTATAACAGGTCTAAAGAAATCGACATATTGGGAATGCGGACTTCCGCTTGGGGTCCAGGCTGTGTCAAAACGCGAAGCATGATATGATTCTCTCATAGTTTTGTCGGGAGGGTTTTATGAAGCGTTTTGTCGAAGGCGAGGACCGCAGCCAGAGCACTTTGTTTCCCGAGCGACTGGATGATTATGTTGGCGAGGATAATCCTGTTCGCGTAGTCGATGTGTTCGTTGATGAGCTTGATCTCGGTGGTCTGGGCTTTAGCCGAGTTGAGCCTCTGGCGACTGGTAGGCCGAGTTATCATCCTTCCGCTTTGCTGAAGCTCTATATCTACGGCTACCTCAACCGGGTTCAATCGAGCCGCCGTTTGGAACGCGAAGCCGGGCGTAATGTTGAAGTGATGTGGTTGACGGGTCGCCTGGTGCCGGATCACAAGACGATAGCAAACTTTCGTAAAGACAATGGTCCTGCAATCCGTAAGGTCTGTGCTCAATTCGTCGGGTTATGCCGCCAGCTTAATCTTTTTACCGATGCCAGCGTAGCGATTGACGGAAGTAAATTCAAGGCCGTTAACACCCGCGACAAGAACTTCACACGAGGCAAAGTGAAGCGTCGTATGGATCAGATTGAGGAAAGTGTTGGTCGCTACCTGCATCAGCTGGACAGCGCAGATCGGCAAGAACCTTCTCATGCGCGAACGATGACGACGGAACGCTTGAACAGCAAAATAGAGACACTCAAAGATGAGATGCAACGCTTGCAAAAGCTTGAAGCCCTGATGCTTGCAACACCTGGCCAGCAGATATCCCTTACTGACCCTGATGCCCGATCAATGGCGACCAGTGGCCGGGGCAGCGGCATGGTCGCTTACAATGTGCAATCCGCCGTGGATACAAAACATCATCTGATCGTCGCCCATGAGGTTACCAATTCTGGCTCTGACCGCTCTCAACTCTCCGCCATGGCGAAGCAGGCGAAAGCAGCCATCAATACAGACAAGCTTGATGTTGTTGCTGACCGGGGCTACTTCAAGAGCGAAGAAATCCTGGCCTGTGATAGAGCCGACATTACGGTCACACTTCCCAAGCCGATGACTTCGGGCAGCAGGGTCAAAGGTCGCTTTACCAAACAGGATTTTTGCTATGTGGCTGCAGAAGATGTCTATCGTTGCCCTGCCAATGAGCATTTGGTTGCCCATTCCATAACCGTGGAAAGGGGATTGATCTTACACCGCTATTGGACCAATGCTTGCCAGGCTTGTGCCATCAAGGGGCAATGTACCACGGGCAAGGAACGTCGGATCACCCGCTGGGAACATGAACATATTCTTGAGGCTGTCCAGCAACGCCTCGATGAGCATCCTGAGAAAATGAAGCAACGGCGCGAGACGGTCGAGCACCCGTTCGGAACCATCAAATCGTGGATGGGATATACCCACTTTCAAATGAAAACACTAAAACATGTCGGCACAGAGATGGCCTTGCATGTGCTCGCTTACAATCTGAAACGGGTCATCAACATCATCGGCATCCGCCCATTGATCGCGGCCATGCAGGTGGCATAAGCCCTGTGCGCACCATTTTACGACTAATATCCGGTCCAACAGCTCCCTAAACGGAAAATCCGGCCACACAGCTCTCGACAGAAATAAAAACTGAAAACCCGCTACGAAAAACCGATCCAACGCACGAGCACACCGCACAGGAAATTAGACGGCGTTTTGACACAGCCTGGACCCGGAGCGGACATACTGACTGGCGGATTGAAGTGACAGTTGGGCGTCAGTTGTTGCCGAATATATCTTTAATGTTGAAGTTGGTGTTATTGAGTGGGTGGGCCTGCTCGACGAAGATCGAGGTGTCGTTCTTTAGCATAAGGAATTTCTCTATGCCGCGCTTGGTGATTTCATCAATACCGAAGGCATCGCTGAACTTTTTGGTGATGGCGCGTTCGGCCGAAGAGATGAAGCCATCAACCTGCATGGTGTCAAAGAGGTTGATGACGACCGCCAACCTTTGGCTGTCGGTTAATATGTTCAATGCTTTTTTGATAAATTCATCAACATCATTTTCGGAGGTGTAGGTGAATGCATTTTTAATCATGGTTTGCATTTCTTCTTCTCTCATCACATTCATTTCCACCAGCTTGCCGAACAGGGTGATGAGCTGGGCTTTCTCCTGGCGTGACGATTTCTTGTTAGCCTCGATTTCATAAACCAGCGAAACTGCCAGGATGAACAGCGGGGTAAGCGTTTTATCTTCCATGATATATATTCTGACATGTCCCAAATAACATTGAAATCAAAAGGACACTTAACGGCAACTAAGGCCCGAGAAAAAAGACGACAGTTCGTCAATTACCGAGTCGCTCAGATTACGGGCCTGCTCGGCCATGACATAGTGATAGCGCCCATCTTCGCCGACGCCGCTTTCATTGTCAGCAGTATCCCTGAAAGCGGCAAGTTGCTTGACCAGATAGTTTCTGTTCTGGCCTGCCAGATTGGGGACTTCCGGAAAAACACTCTCCCCCAGTGCCCCGTGACATTTAATGCAGGTCAGCGAAGTCGAGGGAGCTACTTTCACATGAGCGGCCTGATATTTGCTCTTCCCACACGGGCGAGATGAATAAAAGGCGGCAAGATTCCAGGTGTCTGCGTCGCTCAGGTTTTTGACACGAGGGCCCATGATCCGGTTATGACGCTCTATCGTTCCAGGTGTTCCACCGCCTTCTCGCTGCGGGCTCTGGAATTCCTTGATCTGCTTGATCAGATACAAATCGTTCTGCCCGGCCAGGTTGGGAACGGCCGGATGTTCCGACATCCCGGCGGCACCATGGCACCGGCTGCATCCCGCGCTCTTTGCCGTCGCGCCACCGGCGGCGGCGTCGTTTCTGGCGGCGGCCTTCGCTTTTTCCGACGGCGGTGAAGCGGCCTCGTCGGTCGCGGTTATCTCGGCTAGACAGCGAATGATGTCAATCCGCTTTTCGATGTTGTCAATGTAGGAACGAAGCTGTTCGTCGCGAATCTTGATTTTATCGGCAGCCGCGCCAACCGTTACAATGAGAACCGACCCCTTGGCGTGTGCGTCCTGCGTAAATTTCAGCTTTTTTTGCCAATTGTCGATATAGGCATTCCAGTCACCGTCATGCTTGTCGGCGACGTACTTGCGGACGCTGTCGTGTGAAATGCCCTTCCACCACAAAACGTCGGGAAACGGTGGGCAGTCGGCCAGTGCCGGGTGGGCGAAGGCGAGGGTCAGAAGAAATACGACGGCGGCCACGAATGAAGACACCCTGCGCCTCGAAGGAATACCAATCATGACCGGTCTCCTGCAGCGGAATTCTCAACCGACTTTGGGGACATCAGACACCGCCAGTCTTAATCTAGCTTGCAAAAAGTTGTCGTCTACCAACGCATACTGTCTTCCAGGCGGCGGGGTCGCCAACTGGTGCGGCGCTCCTTTGCCGGAGCAATTATTTTCTTTTTATGGCGCCGGTCGGGACCCCGTTGCTTCTTTTTTTGAGTGTCTCGCCCTTGATAGTCGAGGGAAGTCCAAACCTGGTCTTCTTCCTTTTTTTCCTGAGTGGTACCCCAGTCGATAGCCGCATCCGTTTTTTCGTAAGTGGCGCCCCAATCGATGACACCAACGCTCCGGGTTTGGCTCTCACCGAATGTAGCCATAAGGGCTGCATTGTCTTTCCACAACGACTTGAACCACGCGGGCGCATCGGGGTCGAGTTGTTGCAACTTGACAGGAAGACCACCGCTTTTCACTGCGGCCTGAATATTATCAACATTTATGGTGCCATCATCATCGGCGATGTCGCCTGCTTTGGCGACAATCAGCAAGCCCTGGATATCCATGGTCTTGAAGCGATCCATCAGGATGTAGGTCCCAATGGCGTTGACAACGATCGCGGCAAGTTGAAGACCGTTCTCTTTCCTATCCGAAAAACACATAACAAAGTTATCGCCCTGAATATCACCGTGACCATCATCGGCGCTGACAAATTGCTTAAAAAAGCGGCCGCAGGATTCTCTTAAATTATCGGCCATACGTCCCTGGCGTCCGCCGATAGCCTTGTATAGGGGCGGCAGGGAGAGGATGAAAACGGTATCCCCGAACTGACCACAACTTCCTGACATTACGGAGGATGCGCTCAGTTGTTCGACCTCTTCGCCCATAATTGAGTTGACGGCTTGTTCAAGTTCACGGTCCAACTCTTCGGACGTTTTTTCCACGTCACCTTTTAAGGATTTTGAAATGCGGGAAAAAAAGGATTTTTTTGCCATAACCGTCTGCCCGTTCCTGTTCGATTATTCAGAGAATCCAAACCCGACCGCAGGGGTTCAAACAGTAAACAAGATGATAAAGATAGCTTACAATACCCTGACAATCTTCAAATCGACATCACGGTTCACTCCACCATATTGGTTGGGGGGGATGCACTGATATTGGTCAATTTGAGTTAATTTTATTTTTTAATTATTGGGCAATTTTCACGTCCGTACTTGGCTAAAAACAGAAATTCCCGGCATCCCTCGCTTATGTCTGTTTTAGGGGGTGCCGCCTCAACCGGTCAACGCAACACATGCATTAAATCTCTCAGCCAGCGTTTCAAACTCCAATGTCTTTCTAGGCCGTTCGTTGAGCTACCGCGCCACCTTGTTCAGTTCGGCCTGGGAGTGCACCGACAGGTCGCATCCCTTGGGGAGGTATTGCCGGAGCAATCTATTTGTATTCTCATTTGATCCACGTTGCCATGGGCTTTGTGGATCACAGAAGTAAACATCAATGTCGGTTGCCAACGTAAACTGCTGATGAGCCACGAGTTCCTTACCGCGATCCCACGTCAACGATCTGTATAGCTCAGTCGGTAGCTTCTTGGCCTGCTTGATGGCGCGGAGACAACCGTCTGGGTTTCTTTTTTGGCGACCTTTACCTACATTACGTACCGTGTATGACGCTCCACCAAGATCGCAATATGACTATTCTCAGATCCTGAGATTAAATCACCTTCCCAATGTCCTGGCACCGCCATATCGCCACCAAACACCATAAGCCCAAAAAAAATCTACGCCGGTATTTGGCGCAGATTTCCTTGATTCTTGAAGCACTGGTGATGCTTAACCTTGGTATCTTTATTTATTCGTCGGGCTATAAGTAAGCCACCGTCCATCACGATCTAAAATCACCGTTTTAAACCCATATAGGCCTTTCGTTGGTTGAGCCAATGAACCCATACCTTCAAGTTTCTCTAAAATCTCGTCGGTGTGCGAAGCCGAAGGTCAGGGATTATGCGGGTTTTAGGGCAGTTCATCCATCCGTCATACCAGAATGGTCGCTGGGGTCGTTACTCTTGTTCTTGCAGATGATTTATGCCGACGTTTTTTCAATTGGCGCTAATGGCAGGTCATCCATTCCTTCCAGATACATTTTGAACCCCATATCAATCCGAACAATAAAGTCTGCAAAAAGGGAAATCAATTGATTGGCAAAATTGCCACCGTAGTCATTGCGTTCAGCATCGTCTATCAGCGCACTGTATTTGTTGATTGCCGTCTGATGCTCCTTTTTATGCTCATCAAGATGGTAGTATCCCAGCCTCTCCATAATCTCTTCTTCGTGGTTAATATGGCTCTTGAAAGCCACGGTTATTTCTCTGATTTTACCTGCGCAACCTTTGACGTCATCCACGTCAAGAAGGTCCAGAGACTCATTTACCAGCACGATAAGTTGCTCGTGCTCAGCGTCGATTTGGGGATGCCCAATCTGCAAAGCCTTGGTAAATTTGAAACGACCCACGCTCAGAAAACGTCTAATCGTTCCCAAGAAGTCCGAAATATTGATAGGCTTGCTGATATAGCCATCACAACCAGCCTCCAACAACTTTTTTTCATCGCCCTTCATCGCAAAAGCAGTAATAGCAAGCACTGGTATGTATTTCAGATCGTCATCAGCCTTCAACGCCTTGGTATGCTCCAAACCAGAAGTTTTGGGCAACTTTATATCCATAAGAATCAAGTCAGGGTGGTGCTCCCTTGCCAACTGTAGGGTGTCTACACCATCAGTGGATAGAAGGGTCTTGAAGCCGTGCGCACAAAGCAAATCGCTGAATAACTTCATATTCAGTTCATTGTCTTCAACTATCAGGATGGTCTTCATTTTGTAGTGCCAATAAAAAGGCAGATTGTCTGGTAGCTATGTACCACGAATAAAAATAGAAGTATGCATAATTCTCTAAAAGATTAAGTTGCAGCCCCACAGAACCCCTATTCGCAAGCTTTATTCATTTCAGGCATGTGGCGCTTTGCATAGGGAAGAATACCTTGGCGCTAAACCCAGCATATTGCCACCAAACACCATAAGCCAAAAAAAATCTGCACCGTCTATTTGGCGCAGATTTCCTTGATTCTATAAGTACTGGTGATGCTTGATGTATAGGGAATGGCTCCTTCTGGCTAAAAACAGAAATTCCAGGCATCCCTCGCTTATGTCTGTTTTGGGAGGTGACCTCAACCGGTCGATGCAACACAGGCGATAAATCTCTCTGCTGGTGTTTCTAATTGCAATGTCCTTCTTGGTCTTTCGTTGAGCTGACGGCGCAGATTGCGGGGTCGTGGAGAGGGCGCATAAGCAGGCATTTTGCCGCGTCGTCAGTTGATGGTTTTTATATGGCAGCTTTATATTTAAGGTAGCGTTATAGCGACAAGCAGGCAGGCCGGTTGTTGGTGGATAGAATTGATGAATATGAAAAATTTCGAACGTTTGGACGCTTTCCTCAAGCAGGTTAACAGCGATATCTATCCTGAACCGTCGAGCGATATTCATAACG